>MWVW01000278.1_pt1 | contig 11949 bp, 11 predicted proteins | sample 1047191 | NCBI WGS metagenome assembly MWVW01 (sample SAMN06349985, study PRJNA376086) | soil metagenome | isolation source: MtG22-5 sample Antarctic (ecotone) | place: Antarctica
TAAATACAAAATAAATTGGTACTCAATACTTTAAATGATTTGACTACTGATATTTCATATATGACCTTAAAAGAGCTAAAAAGCTTTAGAATTCGCCACTGTATTGTATTTGAAAGCAATATGGAGTTTTATAGCGTTAGTAATTTATAACTATTTTTTCTGCGATAACGCTCTATATTGTTTTTGTTTTCTTTACTAAAAGGTGTAATTTCTCTTTTTGCCACAACATCCATTAATGAAAAAAGCAATACGATATCACAGATTTAGCGATAAGGATCAGAGCAATCACAGCATAGAGAGGCAGGAAATGATTACTGATCAATGGGCTATGAATAACAGGGTGGAGATAATAGACACTTTCAAAGATGAAGGCTTCACAGCAAAAACATTTGATAGGCCTGATATTAAAGATTTATTTGAATTTATACGCCGTAACAATGGCATTGATTACTTGATAGTCGCAGACCTTACCAGGTTTAGTCGTAAAGCCGGCGAAGCTATTAGTATGATTGAGGAGATACAACAGAAATACAACATTAAGATAGTAAATGGTGGGCGTGGTGTTGTTTACGACTGCACAGATCACAATTCTTTTTTTATGATGGTGCTGGAGTTTGGTATGGGTAATTCTGAAAACATAAAAAGGCAAAATGATATTAATGGTGGCATCTATGCAGCCAAAGCAAAAGAAGGACGATATGTTGGCGCCAAAGCACCTTTTGGTTATAAGCTGGAAGGTTATGGTAAATCACGAAAGTTGATTCCTGACCAAGAAACAGCACATATAGTACATTTTATTTTTGATTCTTTTATCCAAGGCACACCATACAATGAGCTGAAAAAGCAGGCTAAAAAGATGGGGTATAAAACAAAAGGCTCATCATGTGTACGGGATTACGTTTTGCTAAATCCGATTTATGCAGGATTGCTTAAAGTAAAGGCGTATAAAGATTTTCCGGGAGGGTTTTTCCCAGCTATACACGAACCTTTAATTGAAATGGATACATGGCAATTGGCCCAGGCAAAGCTCCAAAGGCCTACTGCTAAGCCAAAAACAACATTATCAGATGAAATGCCTCTTCGCGGCGTGCTTAAGTGTCATTGCGGGGAATGGCTAAGTGGGTACCCTGCAATAAAGCCTTCTGGCAAGGTTTATTATTATTACAAATGCATGCATAGCAGTCATAATCATATTTCTAGTAATAAACTCCATGATCAATTAACTGAGGTATTGAAATATCTGACCTTACCAGATCATGCATTTAATTATATAAAAGAAAAGGGTGAAGAAGAATTGGAAAATGCACTTAGGAATAATGTAAAGTCTGGGGTTAAACATCGTAAAGCCCTGGAAGATGTTGAAAAGAAAATGTATTCTTTGGAAGAAAAATTTTTAGCAAACCAGGTAGATTCAGATACATATCAACGCTGGCATAGTGAGCTCGGTGAAAACAAAATCAAATTAAAGGCCCTAATTGAAAATTGTAATAGAAGCGGCCATGAAAGTAGAATGGTTTTTAAAAATGGGTTGGAACAGTTAATTGATTTAAATAAGTTTTGGAATACGGCTGATACCTTAACTAAGCAACGGTTTATCCGCTTAATGTTCGACAACAGTCTTTATTATAAGGATTATAGCTATCGAACTGCTCATTTAAATTCTTTATTTAGCCATAATATGTTGATTTTGAAAGATTTGAAATTGCTTTTGATTGATGAGCAGAAGCAAAAAGAAGGTCAAAGTCCTTCTGAGTTGAGTTATAAGGATTCGAACCTTAACTGACTGGACCAAAACCAGTAGTGCTACCGTTACACCATAACTCATCCTAAAGGAGGGCAAAAATAAGGTAGTATAGCTTTTTTGCCAAACATGCCTATGAATTAATTGCAGACAAATCAGTTAATGTGCCGCTTTTCTTACCCTGTTCTTCATTAATCTTAAGACTTTTTATTTTATCAAGAGCGCCTGCCACCACATCGCACATCACAGTAACAAGGCTTCCCTTTTTGGCATGGGTATACGCATATTCCAGTGCTTCATTTTCATTGGGGATAACCATGGTAGATTTACCCGGATCTACAGACTGAATGCCTTGTTGTAAAAGATTTATTATTTCTTCTGCTGTCCTGCCCCGCAGATTTTTGTCACAACGGATAATAATTTCATCAAAATAACGTGCAGAAATTTCTCCCAATGCCCTGATGTCTTCATCCCTACGATCCCCTGTACCGCTGATGATGCCGATTTTATAAGGATAATCAAGTTTGCTTACAAAATCGCAAAGCAATTGCAATCCATGGGGATTATGTGCAAAATCTGCAAGGAATGTACAATCCTTAAATTGAAAAAAGTTTAAACGTCCCGGAGTTTGGGTAGAGGAGGGAATAAAAGTCTGCAGCGCCTGGCGAATATCTTCTATGGTAATATCCCTGAAAAGATAGCTGGCCAGTACTGCCGGCAATACATTAGCAATATTATGCAGGGCTTTGCCACCATAACTTACCGGAATATCTTTCACAGGCATTACCCTTACTTTCCAATTTCCTTTCATGATGGTAATAAACCCATTTTCAAATATTGTTGCCAAACCACCATTGGAGCAATGTTTTTTTATTCTTGGATTATTTTCATCCATGCTGAAAAGCGCCACTTTGCAGTCGAGCCCTTCACGCATTTTGTATACAAGATCATCATCTGCATTCAGCACCGCGAATCCACTTTCAAAAACTGTCTCGGGTACTACTTGTTTTACCTGCGCCATCTGCTCTACCGAATGAATGCCTCCAAGCCCTATATGGTCGGCAGCTACATTGGTCACTATTGCTACATTGCAATGGCGAAAGGCAAGGCCTGCTTTTAAAATGCCCCCTCTTGCACATTCCAGCACTGCAAAGTCAACTGTAGGATCTTTCAAAACAAACTGGGAAGACAGGGGCCCTGTACAATCACCACGCATCATTAACTGGTTTTGAATGTATACACCATCAGAGGTTGTATAGCCCACCTTTTTACCTGCTGTGCGGGCAATATGTGCTGTGATTCTTGTAGTAGTTGTCTTTCCATTGGTACCGGTGATGGCAATAATGGGAATGCGCCCATCACTGCCTTTGGGGAAAAGCATATCTACAACAGGCTCAGCTACATTGCGGGCCAATCCTTCCGATGGCTCTACATGCATCCTGAATCCCGGTGCTGCATTTACTTCCAATATGGCGCCACCATTTTCCGTAATGGGTGCTCTGAGATCTGCCGCCATAATATCAATACCACAAATATCCAAGCCTACGATACGGGCTATCCTTTCACACATAAAAATATTTGCAGGATGCACTTCATCAGTAACATCGGTCGATGTACCGCCCGTGCTTAGATTTGCCGTTGGCTTTAGCAAAACCAGTTCATCAGTTGCAGGAATAGTATCTAATGTATATCCTCTATCATTCAACATTTTTTGGGTGAAGCTGTCAACTGTTATTTGCGTCAATACTTTTTCGTGCCCATACCCACGACGTGGATCTTTGTTTGTTTCCTCTATCAATTGTTGTATAGTGCTTTTACCATCGCCGGTGACAGAGGCAGGTGTACGCAGGGCTGCACAAATGAATTTATAGTTGATTACGAGTACACGAAAATCAAAACCTGTAATGTATTTTTCACAGATCACACTGCGCCCATATTTCTGTGCATCTTCCAATGCTTTTAATGCACTTTCCCAGTCCATTATATTCGTTGTAGCTCCTTTACCATGATTGCCGTTAACAGGCTTCAAAACAAATGGATAGCCAATCCTGGCAATGGCATCATTCAAACCTTCTTCTGTACGGATGATTGTTCCTTTTGGAACAGGAACTTCCGCGGCACCCAGCAGATTCTTTGTTTCTTCCTTGTCACAGGCAATATCAACAGCAATATTAGAAGTGGTGCTTGCAATGGTTGCCCTTATTCTTTTTTGATGAACGCCATAGCCCAGTTGTACTAGCGAATGTTTGTTCAACCGTATAAATGGAATATTTCTTTTTGCAGCCTCCTCTACAATGCTGCCGGTAGAAGGACCAAGCCTTGTTTCCTCTCTTAGTTCACGAAGATTTTGTAAATCTTCCTCAAGGTTATACCCGATGCCATCAATAAGGGATTCTGATATACGAACTGCTGCCTTTGCCGCATATACACCTGCATTTTCTTCCATATAATTAAATACTACGAAATACACCCCATCCCTTTCACCTGTACCCCGTGTGCGGCCAAAACCACAATCCATGCCCGCCAGCGTTTGAATTTCTAAAGCAATATGTTCTATCACATGACCCATCCAGGTGCCTTCCTCCACACGGTTAAAAAATCCACCTCTTTCACCTTCACTGCACCGGTGCTCAATCATGGTAGGAAACATCTGTTCCAGCCTGCCGCGAAAGCCCTCAATGATATTTGTAGGCTGCTGTTCCAGCTCCTGGAGATCCAGTTTCATTTGTATCAGCTTGGTACGGCGTACACTCCAGTAATTGGGGCCACGTAAAACTTTCATTTCCAGTATTTGCATATAAAAGCTTGAATGTGGAAATTAGTTTTTTTCTTTTGGCTATCCAACAAATCTCTTCCGCGTATGCATTTGCAGAATTCAATCAGCAGTAAAACCTAAGATGCCACGGTCTGAGAATATAATCTTGTTTTATTCAGTTTGTTTAAATCTATTTATTCGGCACAATAGTAGTAGCCACATTTTATAAAAACACAATGAGTACTTTCTTATTCAAAACCCATAGCAACAACAATAAACTGAAACTCGAAGCTTGCCTCAACGATTTAAAGAACAATGGACGAATTAATGGTTGGGAAATAAATCAACAGGATGGTGCAGAGATTCTCTCAGTCGATACTTTGCAACTTAGTTCAGAGGAGCTAAAACATCAACTTCGGGAAAGTGGAGTTGATGTGGAGTTTTCGAATCCTCCCCATAATGAATAGCGCCATGTGGCACAATATTTTTAAGGTGTAAGCATCTTAAATCAATTTTAAATATTATTAAAAATGGAACACAAACAAACAATACTTGAAGGGTATAGTGATTTGGAAAAAGGGGCTTATTTGGCAGCCATTGCATCTGTTGCTTCAGCAGACCGCAGCGCCAGTCAGGAGGAGATGGAATATCTTGAAGTATTGAGTGAATCAGCCAACTTATCGGATGAGCAGAAAAGTCTTATCAAACAGGCAGCTGAAGATATTTCAGGTGAAGATTTGAACCGGTGTCTTGACGTTTTGAAAACCAGCGACTTACGGTTTTCCCTGGTAAGTGATCTAATCGCTTTTGCCGAATCAGATAAGAATTATTCAGGAGAGGAAAAGCAGAATGTAGAAAAAATTGCTACCTACCTCGGTGTCAATAAAGAACAATTTTCCTTACTTGATCAGTTCACAAAGAAAGCAGTTAAAGAAGTCCCTGCTCATGCAGAAGAACTGGAAAATGAAAAAACAACTCCGGCGAATTTTTTAGATGGACTTGGCTTTGGAGATAAGCTGAAAAAAGCCGGCATCAACACCAATTCATTATTGAAAGGAGCATTAGGAATTATGGGTCCTATTATATTAGCCCAAATGTTTCGTGGCAGACGTAGAGGTGCGGGAATAGGAAGCGGAATGCCAGGTGGATTAGGTGGTAAGCTTGGCGGAGGCGGAGGCCTTCTTGGTGGATTAGGTGGCGGATTATTAGGTGGCCTGCTTGGAGGTGGACGAGGATTTGGTGGAGCAGGCAGCTTACTCGGTCGTGTACTTGGTGGGCGCAGAGGATTTTAAAATATTTAATAAAGAGCTCACATTTTAGAAACCCTACCCTTGGCCTCTTGTCTAGCAAGAGGCTTTGTTTTTGCTGTAATATTTGTCGGTATGCAATATGAACAAAAGGCCCTGGAGGAATTGAAATTATGGGAGCGTAAAATAGTTCGCCGGCCTTCCTTTATGAATAAGCTGTCAAAACGTGTACAAACAAAATTCAACAGTTATATTCCGGAAAAAGTTCATCACGCCATTACTGTAGCTATTAAACAAATGATACGTGGAGTATTATTCGGTGCAGAACATGTTACACGTGAACCCGCATCTGTCATTTCCCTGGAGGCAACAGAAGGAAATGTGCGACGCCTGATCAACAGTTATAAACATGCTGCAGCAGCTGAGGGTGGCCTAACCGGTGCGGGTGGGTTTCTATTAGCTCTTGCTGATTTTCCTATTTTAATTGGAATGAAAATGAAAATGCTTTTTGATATAGCTGCATTATATGGCTATTCTGTGAAAGACTACAAAGAAAGGATTTACCTGCTTCATATTTTTCAGCTAACCTTCAGCAGTCAGCAACGTCGCAAAGAAGTATATGCGCTAATGATAAACTGGAATGAACAAAAACTAAAACTACCAGATGATATTCATCAATTTGACTGGCGCAATTTTCAACAGGAGTACCGCGATTTTATTGATCTTGCAAAAATGGCACAGCTGATTCCCGGCATTGGTGCTATAGTTGGTTTTGTTGTGAATTATAAATTACTTAAAAATTTAGGAGAAACTGCAATCAATGCTTATCGCAAGCGCTGGCTAGATGATAAGAGGTTGACAATGACAAATAAAAATTCAATGTTGGAAAATACAATGAGCAAATGATGCTAAATCAATTTGCATTCAAACAATCTGTTTGCTATATATATTGATGTGGCGAATGAATGTAATTATTGATAATTTGATTCAAGGCATTATATATTTTCTTTGTCAGAGGCCCTATAGTTTTACCAATTCTATGGCCATCAATTTCAAACACAGGAAATACCCCCTTCGTTGTGCTTGTAATGAATGCCTCCTGCACTTCCTCTAAATCCTGAATGCTTATACTTTTTTGTTCAGTGATGTGTTTTCCTGCTAAGGCTAAGACTTTATTACGGGTTATTCCTTCTAAAATATGATCACGGGGGGTGATCAGTTTATTGTTTCTCAATACGAAAAAAATATTAGCCCTCGGGCATTCGGTGATGATTCCATTAGTATGATATAAAATATCATCTGCTCCCTTTTCTTTTAAAACAGGTTGCAACCATATTGCTGTCAGGTAATCCAATGTTTTTACCTGCGGTATTTGGCGCTGGTATGGATGAGTGATCAATTTCAAACCCCTGTTAACAGCTTCCTCAGTGGGAAGTTGGAGGGGTTGCTGTGTGATAATCAGGTTTGGTTTGGAGGGGGTAAATCCATCGGTTGAATAACCGCCTGTGAGGGTTAAACGTATGCCGGAAATAGGGATGTCGTTTTTATTTATAAGTTGTTCAATAATACTTGTTAGTTTTTCTTTTTCATAGGGAATTGCTAATCCCAACCTTTGGGCAGACCTGGAAAACCTGGAAAGATGCTCTTCCAGAAATACAGGAATATTGTCAATCGTTTTTAAAAAATCAAAAATTCCATAACCACGCAGAATAGACAGATCTGTAATGTGCAGTTTTGCTTCACCGGCAGGGAGAAATTCTTTATTTAGGAATACATAATTTTCAGTGCCCATTTATTCTGCTATAAGATTTGCTAAAAGCGAAAAGGAGTTTAATACCTGAAGTTAATTGAAAGAGATAAAATTTTTAACTGTATTCATTAATTTTAAGATTGCACATACCAACAGCAATCAATGAATAGCATGTTAAAGCAGCATCGGACTGCATTTATGAATAATTATTCTGATTCCATAGATGTCATTGCGAGGAACGAAGCAATCTTATTTTTAAAGAACGTGAATTACAATCCCAAAATATAAGATTCTGTCTTAGGTATGAGATTGCTTCGCGAAGTGCTTGCAAGAGCAAGGAAAGATTTGAGCTTTTCGTAAACATTAAATGGGAATAACTTGACAACTGAGGTTGTTGCCGGTACATCCTATCACCAGAAACAATGAAGATCAGAAGTTGAGGATTTTGCTGTTCTTTTTGTTTTCAGCATCGTCATTTTTATTTTCCTCGATAGCATTGCCCAATTCTGTTTCAGCATTATGTATCCAGAGGGGTAAAGATTGTGAAGCCGTTTTCCACCCGCTCTGGGCATTGTGGTACATACTGAAGGTTACCCTGTTTCCTTTATCATCAGGTACGTCTACACTATAGCGCTCATCGGCTCCGGAAGACACCTGTCTGAAATTAAATTCCCTGTTCCGGTCACCTGTTTTGATAACCTTAGAAAAATATACACTCATCTTATGTTTATTGTCTTACTTAATGAATTACAAAGGGCCATTAGCCCTTTTATGGAATGAAAATAAATTAAAATCTTTTATAGCCGTCTCTTTCCGGATAATTATTTCTTTTCGGTCTGTCTTCCTTTGGACGGGCTACCTGAACCGAAATATTACGATCGTTCATGGCGCTATTATCCAGCTGGCCCATTGCCGCTTGTCCCTCCGCATCATTTGGCATTTCAACAAATGCAAATCCTCTTGACTGGCCTGTGTTATAGTCTGTAATAATTTTTGCGGAACTGACTTGTCCGTGCTGTCCAAATAAATTTTTAAGGTCTTCTTCTGTTACATTAAAACCCAGATTGGAAACATAAAGATTCATAATAAATGAATTGATTGATTAAAAATGATCTGAGAAAGCAGAGGTAAATAAGAAATAAATGTTTGATGTTATTTTTCAGATACAGAATGCTTAGAGCTCAAATGATTGCAACTAAAGGTAAGGCCGGATGAATTATCTTTTTATCTTTTAACAGTTTTCGACTTTAATCAAAACTCTCGGTATAGGGTGTCAGACGTGTAAATTCTATGCCGCAGAATATTTTTGCCAGGTTATTATTTTTTGATTTGTTATACTCGTCAAAATGCGGACGGGTAACAATACGCCAGAAGTTTTTGGTCTTAAGATCTTTATAGTCTGTATCTCTTACAAACAAACCATAAATGGAATCTCTTTTTTTGAAATCGATCTTTACATAGTTATTATTCGCCAATTTTTTGTCTAGAAATTTTTCAATATCTTCTGAATTCATATCTGCAAAGGTAAATTAATAAATGGCAGTTGACTTTAAAATCAGTTTATGCTGGAATGTTACGAGACCTAAACCATATTTTTTCTCTTCCCTGATGTGTGCTACTACGTTGTTGCGCAGGGCGGTGTTGTTGAAATGATCTCCTGGAAGGTGATTCTGTAAACATTGTCTTAAACGGATGATCTTCCACAGTCGGTATTATTTGTCCGGTAAGCTTTTTGATATCTCTGAGGTAAGCATTTTCTTCTCTATCGCAAAATGAAAGCGCAATGCCACTGCTGCCTGCCCTGCCTGTACGTCCTATCCGATGTACATATGTTTCAGGCACATTAGGAAGGTCAAAGTTGATGACATGTGTAAGTGCGTCTACATCTATTCCCCTGGCAGCAATATCGGTAGCCACCAAAACCCTGAGTTTACCGGCTTTAAAATCACTTAGTGCCCGCTGACGTGCTGTTTGGGTTTTATTTCCATGAATGGCGTCAGCTTTCAATCTTACTTTATTGAGCTCTTTGCTGATTCTGTCCGCACCATGCTTGGTACGTGTAAAGACAAGTGCACGTCCTATGTTTCCGGTATTCAATAAATGACTAAGCAATGATTGTTTGTCCCCTTTATTTACAAAGTATACTGATTGTTCTACTTTTTCAGCCGTTGAGGAAACCGGCGTTACTTCCACTCTTACCGGTTGGTGCAAAAGTGAATCAGCCAGTCCCGAAATAACAGGCGGCATTGTCGCAGAAAAGAATAATGTTTGCTTTCTCTGTGGCAATACCCTGATGATCTTTTTTACATCATTAATAAAACCCATGTCCAGCATACGGTCTGCCTCATCGAGTACAAAAATTTCTAAATGATCCAAATGTATATAACCCTGATTCATAAGGTCGAGCAAACGTCCGGGTGTGGCTACCAGTATATCAGTGCCATTACGTAAACCAATGGTTTGTGTATGCTGAGACACACCTCCAAAGATCACATCATGCTTTAAGCCTGTATACTTTCCATAGGCAGCAAAGCTTTCATCAATCTGTACTGCAAGTTCTCTGGTGGGTGTTAAAATAAGTGAGCGGATATGCTTGTATCCATTATGTTTTTGTTTTTGCAAAATCTGTAAAATGGGAAGTGCAAAAGCAGCTGTTTTTCCCGTTCCTGTCTGGGCACAACCAAGCAGGTCTTTGCCTTCCAATACCACAGGGATAGATTGTTGTTGAATAGGGGTGGGAATTGTGTAGCCCTCTGCATTGAGTGCTTTTAATAATGGCGCTATCAGGCCTAATTGTTCAAATAACACGATAATTCGGTTTTATGTAAAAAAAAATAACTAATACTATGGATTATCAAAGTAGAGTCAGGGTATATGCTCGTCAATTATGACTGGATGAGCTTTTACGGAATGTAGAGTATCTAGTCTGCTAAGAGAGAGAATATTATCAATGCAAATGTACACCAAACATTCTGATATCCTAATAATGTGGAATAATCTTTTTGTAATCATCTTCATCACTTTGCTCAACACCTGTGGCGACGCTCCCTTCAACAATAGTAAGTTAAGTGGGCAATTAAATTTTTCAAAGGATGTTTTTTTAAATATTCTGTTCGGCATAATTTTGTTACAATATTTTAAGCAACAAAAAAGCATAGTTATGGAAAAGCTGAACGACCTCAATGATCTACTGAAACATGAAATCCAGGATCTTCATTCGGCAGAAGAACAGATTATAAAAGCTATGCCAGCGATGATAGAAAAAGCGAAGAATCCTGAGCTCAAACAGTCCTTAATTCAACACTTACGCATCACTGAAGCGCAACTTGGCAGGGTAGAACAGGTGCAGAATATAATGAATGATGGAAATGGGGATAGTTCCGATGCTGAAGAAAAAAAGGGTTTATTATCACGTCTTTTCAAACGTAATCATGTATGCAAAGGCATGAAAGGCCTCATAGAAGAGGGTGAAAAAGTAATGGGAGAAGATATGAACCCGCAGGTGATGGATGCGGCTATTATTGCCTGTGCTCAAAAAATTGAGCATTATGAAATTTGTGGTTACGGTACTGCCCGGGCCTATGCTGCTGAACTAAATCTTACAGAAGTAGCAGGCTTGCTGCAGCAAACGCTGGATGAAGAATATGCAGCGGATGATAAACTGACTTACCTGGCGGTTGGTCGTCTCAATGAAAAAGCAGAGCAGGCATCAGGTAATCAATCTCAATCTGAACAAAAAACTTTATCCCGGAACAGCCGAATAAGCACGTCATCGCATGACGGAAATAAAAAAAATGTTTTGAAAAGGGATGAATCACCAGGAATGAACTACCAGATAAAACCGCAAATTACCGGCAATAACAAAGGCCCAAAAACTACATCACCGGATACCCTGGTAAAGAAAGGGCTCAAGCCACTTGATAATACCCGTCCTGTTGCCAAAAAGACAAAGAGTAAAGCAGACAACAGGGATAATAATTCACCTGTTGGCAAAAGCAAAACAAAAAGGGATAAATCAAGAAACAAAAAATAATAATAGGATCCGCTTTTTTGAAGCGGATCTTTCTCATGTAAGTCCCTGGTTATAAAAATTATTTTTGTTTTTGGGTTACAGTTAGATCTGTCAGTCCTTTTTCATCCAAACTACCGGAGGTCAAAGAAATACTAAGTTGTATTACTTCCTTATTTTTTTCTGTTTCAGTGATATATTTAGCCATTGCTTTTTCATACGCCTCCCGTTCGGCTTTGGTGACTGTTGTCTTACTTCCTTCGTTTTCAAAATAGTAATGTGCTCCGATAAATCTTTTAACATGATTCCGGGTTTCTGCTGGCAAATGGAATTGTAATTTCCAGAAATTAGAACTGCCGCTGTTGCGTATAGCTTTGTTGATAGTGCCTGGCCCTGCATTATAAGCAGCAATTACAAGAAGCCAGTCGCTGTATTCAAGATACAAAC
>MWVW01000279.1_pt1 | contig 11948 bp, 11 predicted proteins | sample 1047191 | NCBI WGS metagenome assembly MWVW01 (sample SAMN06349985, study PRJNA376086) | soil metagenome | isolation source: MtG22-5 sample Antarctic (ecotone) | place: Antarctica
GAGTACAGGATCCCTATTCATTGCGTTGTATGCCGCAGGTTCATGGCGCTTCGCGTAATGCATGGCTGCATTTAAAAAACTTAACGGAAATAGAATTAAACTCCGTAACAGACAACCCCATTATTTTTGGTGAAGAGGATACGATCAGCGGTGGAAATTTTCATGGGCAGTCATTAGCCTTGCCATTGGATTATGCTTGTTTTGCTGCAGCAGAAATTGGAAATATTGCAGACAGAAGATGTTATTTATTGTTAGAAGGGAAATGGGGCCTGCCTATGTTGTTGATGAAAAACGTAGGATTAAACAGCGGCTTTATGATCCCTCAATACACCACGGCCGCGTTGGTCACTGAAAATAAAACCTTATGTTTTCCTGCCAGTGCAGATAGTATTCCAACATCTTTAGGGCAGGAAGACCATGTTAGTATGGGGAGCATCAGTGGCAGAAAACTAAACCAGGTATTGGATAACCTGGAATTTATTTTGGCAATTGAATTATTAACTGCCTGCCAGGCTATTGAATTCCGCCGTCCGCATAAAAGCAGTGATATTTTAGAATTCGCCCACGATCATGTACGTGAGTTTGTAAGCTTTGCAGAGGAAGATAGAATTTTTGCGGATGATGTAAACAGGATCAAAAATATAATTGCTGATTTTTCTTTTGTTGAGAATGTAAATGTGTTTGCAAGAGGAAAAGGAGTGGAGTTGCATAGCGGGTATGATGAGTTTACTTTATAGCTTAAACAGTCTTCGTTGTCATCCCGATATAAAATAGAATAAAAAAAAGTTAAGAAGTAAAACGAGTTTGAGATCCCTCGTGCCTCGAGATGACAGAAGAAAGGGAGTTTGTCATCCCAATACTCCGTTCCTCAGTACGGGCTGCGGAGGGATCTCAGAGACTTGATCTCACAAACGCTTATGAATAAATTTTCTGCTTACATTGTAACAAATCCGGAGAGAACAGTATTATATACCGGGGTTACAAATGACTTAGTGCAGCGTTTGGTTGAACACTATAATAATAGAGGAAGCGACAAAACATTCGCAGGAAAATATTTTTGTTATAATCTTATTTTCTATGAAGATTTTATCTATATAAAAGATGCAATTGCGAGGGAAAAAGAAATCAAAGGATGGCGAAGAGAAAAGAAGCTTAATATTATCAAAGCATTTAATCCCTCATGGACATTTTTAAATGCAGGTTTGTGTGAAGGCTGACCACCAAAGGAAAATATCACACGGAATTAGGAGTATTAAAATTTTGGACTTTTGATATCCCTCGTACCTCGGGATTACAGAATAAAGAGACTTTGTCATCCCGATACTTCGTTACCTCAGGACAGGCTGCGGAGGGATCTCAGAGACTTAAGCTCATAAACAATTATGAATAAATTTTTCAGTTTACAGGAAAACCAGAAAACTTAATAAACAAAACTTTGAAACAGTAAAAGAAGTTTGAGATCCCTCCTTCGTCGGGATGACAGGAAAAGAGAAAAAAAATAAATATGATCACCACAAATACAAAATACGATCCGGTAAAATATAAAACACCTACCGGCCCTAACATGCAATGCAAAGGCTGGATACAGGAAGCAGCTTTAAGAATGTTACTCAATAATCTTAATCCTGATGTAGCGGAAAGGCCCGATGATCTGATTGTGTATGGAGGCAGGGGAAAAGCGGCAAGAAATTTTGAAGCATTAGATAATATTATTGCAGCATTAAAAATTCTTGAAAACGATGAGAGTCTCCTGATTCAAAGTGGCAAACCTGTTGGCATCTTAAAAACACATAGAGATGCTCCAAGAGTACTCATTTCTAATTCGCAACTTGTACCTAATTGGGCCAGTTGGAAACATTTTGATGAGTTAGAGAAAAAAGGACTGATGATGTACGGTCAAATGACTGCCGGCAGTTGGATATACATTGGATCGCAGGGCATTGTACAGGGAACCTATGAAACCTATGCCGCAATTGCTAATAAACATTTTGGCGGTTCATTAAAAGGCACATTGAATGTTTCGGCAGGGCTTGGTGGAATGGGTGGCGCTCAACCTTTGTCCATTACAATGAACGAAGGTGTTGCATTGATTGCAGAAGTAGAAAAATGGCGTATTAAAAAACGCATCGAGACCAAGTACTGCGATGTAATGATAGAAAATATTGATGAGGCAATTGACAGAGCATTGGATGCAAAGAAAAAGGGCGAGGCTTTTTCTATTGGTGTTTTATGCAACGCTGTGCATTTGCTGGAAAGGTTAGTGGAAAGAAATATTATACCGGATACCCTTACTGATCAGACTTCAGCACACGATCCTTTGATTGGTTACTGGCCACATGAAATCAGCTATGAACAGGCAAAAATTTTGCGTGAGGAAAATGAAAGAGAGTATTTGGATTATGCTTATAATTCTATGTATCGCCATGTAGAGTTAATGTTGGCATTACAAAAACCTGGCGCCATTACTTTCGATTATGGCAATAACATAAGAGCACGTGCAAAAGAAAAAGGTTTAGAAAATGCCTTTGATTTTCCAGGTTTTGTACCGGCTTATATTCGCCCGCTTTTTTGCGAAGGTAAGGGTCCTTTTCGCTGGGCAGCATTAAGCGGCGATGCGGCTGATATTGCTGTAACAGATGATTTAATCAGTGAAATGTTTCCGGATAATAAGAGCCTTCAACGATGGTTAAAATTAGCTAAAGAAAAAATTGCTTTCCAGGGATTGCCAGCACGCATTTGTTGGTTGGGGCAGGGAGAAAGAGAACAAGCGGGATTGGCTTTTAATGAACTGGTTCGGACAGGCAAAGTAAAAGCACCAATTGTAATTGGAAGAGATCATTTAGATACTGGTTCTGTGGCTTCGCCGAACAGGGAAACTGAGGCCATGCTCGACGGAAGTGATGCAGTTGCTGATTGGCCTATTTTAAATGCCCTTGTAAACACTGCAGGTGGCGCTAGTTGGGTAAGCCTGCATCATGGTGGGGGTGTAGGTATGGGTTATAGCATTCATGCAGGTATGGTGATAGTGGCCGATGGAACTGAAGAAGCTGCCGCAAGGTTAAGCCGGGTGTTGCGTAATGATCCGGGAATAGGCGTCATTCGCCATGCAGATGCAGGTTATGAAACAGCAATCGAAACCGGCGAAAAAAATAATCTGTTGTTAGCTAAAAAATTAAAATAGTTTGTTATGTTAGCTCTATTAAGTCGCAACTTTTTAACTCACCCCACGCAGCGTTGTAGCGTGGGGATGAGATTGAAAAGAAAACCGGTTTGATTATTATAGCTTAATGAATTTTTCCTGAAGCTTATTTTTACCGTTATCAATGCTTATAGTATAATTTCCTTTAGGTAATTGCTGTATATTAAGAGGAATTGTATTTGCGCCAGTGAAAACTTGTTTTGTTTCTTTCCTCACTGTTTGCCCCAGCTTATTAATTATTAAAATGGTGGCTATCGCTTCTTCATCAGCATGACGCTGATATTAACAATGTTATAAGCAGGAACAGGGTAAATGCTTAAACCTTTTTTATTTAAAACTTTTAGCGACCTGGTTTCTGAATAATGACAGGAGCCATCAATATCACACTGTTTAATGCGATAATATAAAACATTGGAAGAGGAGGGTGGTTGCTGGTCAATAAAATTAAATGACTGCGTTGTGCCGTTACCCAATGATTGAGTATTCCTGTGTATCTCTTCAAAATTAATTCCGTTAAGAGATCGTTCTACAATAAAAAATGAATGGTTCTGCACTTCACTGACACTCCATTCAATTTGTACTTCTTTATTTATATTCTTTACCGTAAAATCTGTGAATTTCACAGGCAAAGTTGCAAGAGGTCCCAAATTTTCTGTTCGGGCAATAACAACTGAAGTATGTGTATTAAATACAACCGATGCCCCGGCCGCATCAGTTTGCGCGGCAGTATTTGAACCAGAGGGATGTTGAAAAGAAAGGAACATAAATTTATAATCTGGCGTAAATGTAATACCCGTTGGTTCACTCCCAAGCGGGGTAGTTGCAAACAACCTTACATTCGGTGTAGCAGCCGTATGAGTTGAACCTACTACCCATATATGATTGCGGCTTCCATCCTGTAAAACCCATAAATTACCTTCGCCATCAAATGCAAGATTATCATTACCAATACCCCAGGGTTCAGGAGCAAAAGGCCCCGCGCCATCTACATCATAAGTAGTGGATTCTACAAAAACAGATAACATATCAACTGTAGTGCCCAAATCACGAAATCGATATACCCGTCCTGCATCCTTTGCAGCAAAATATATCATCCCATCAGGGCCTATTTCAACATCTTCAACACCATTAAAATTAAATGCCCCGAGCGCTGAACTTGCGCTAACAGTATTATTTCTTTGCGTTACATCACCATTTGGAACAGTTGCCCAGGTTCCGGTTCCCAGCGCCCCTGTAGTTATCAGTACTGATAAAGCTCCACTTGAAAAATTACCGGGGACGGTTGGAACGAATTTATAAATATATCCATTGGTAGGATGGTCGGCACCCCAATACATTATGGTGTTATCTGTTTTTATAACAACGTTTTCATGAGTTTGTCTTCCTACAGCCCATAACTTATCCTTTATTCCATCGCTGTTATGATCCATTACTTGTTTTGTTGCAGGATCAATTTCAATCACCCACCCTAAATCCTCATATCCATCAATAGTGTTATTGGCATTGCCTGCAAATGTTGTTTCTTCAGCCACCATAACGGTTCCATTAGGTGTTACTGTTCCGGAACAAAAAGCAGCGACATTCCCCAGATCTGATCCGGCTCCGGTTAAAAGAGGTACATTTCCGCTATTGCTTTTATCCCATATGTTTGTGCTATAATTATAAGCAACATTCATAATAGCCACTTTAGCAGGCGCTGTTTCGGAGCTTATTGATAAATATCCATTACGGCTGCTGCCACTGATAGGTACGTAACCGGTAAAATCTAAACTATTCCCTAATGTTGTTGCATCATTTAAAGCATCGCCTGATTTAATGATCCGTTGAAATCTATGCGTTGATGGAAGAACAAAGCTTTGTGTCTGAGTTGTTGGTGTTACAGAAGAAAAGGTACCTATTGTTTGAGAACGGGAAGTAGTAAAAGCAATGGTAAATAAAAATAAAAATATTGGTTTATATATCCTGTATTGCATTAGGTAGTAATTATGTTATTTAAAGGGGTATTAGAAATAATTGGCAAAAATAAACATTAAGTGCTATGCCACTAATAATTTTTAAAAAAATACATGACGGTGATGATATAAGAAACCAGTGCTCGCAACGCAATTTTTTAGCTATTTTAGTCTATGCCTTCTACGTTGATAAGCAATATTAAGATTCTTGTTAACGCAACCAATATTCCGCTTTTGTTAAAAGGGAAAGCCTTGGCTATTCTTCCATGTATTGAGGATGCTTACCTTATTATTGAAGGCTCTCGAATTGCAGAATATGGTTCAATGAAAAAGTCAAAATACAAAGCTGAAAATTTTGCTTTTTATATAGATGCTTCCGGTAAACTTATTCTTCCTTCCTGGTGCGATAGCCATACTCATCTTGTATTTGCCGGCAGCCGTGAAGGAGAATTTACAGATAAGATAAAAGGGCTGTCCTATGCTGAAATAGCTGCAAAAGGCGGAGGGATATTACAGTCTGCAAAACAACTGAATGAAACTTCGGAGGACGAGCTTTTTAACCAGGCTTACCAGCGTTTGCAGGATGTGATACGGTTAGGAACCGGTGCAATAGAAATAAAAAGCGGTTATGGTTTAAGTATAGAAGGCGAGCTGAAAATGCTAAGAGTGATCAGGCGTTTAAAGAACAGTGCTGATATTCCAATCAAAGCAAGTTTTTTAGGTGCTCATACTTTTCCCGCACGCTATAAAGATGATAGAGAAGCATACATTAAATTGATCATTGAAGAAATGTTACCCATCATTGCAAAAGATAAATTAGCGGATTACATAGATGTCTTTTGTGAGGAAGGCTTTTATTCACCCGGAGAAACAGAAAGGATTTGTAAGACAGGTTTGCAGCATGGATTAAAACCTAAAATTCATGCTAATCAATTGCATATTTCAGGGGGTGTGCAGACCGGTGTAAAATTGAATGCCGTTTCAGTTGATCATTTAGAAAGTATGGATAAAGAAGCTATTGATTCATTGGCACATTCATCTACTATTGGAACCCTGTTGCCATCAGCCGCATTTTTTTTGCGCATGCCATTCCAATCCGCACGCCAAATGATTGATGCCGGTTGCGCTATTGCACTTGCATCTGATTTTAATCCTGGTTCGTCGCCTTCCGGTAACATGAATTTTGTAGTTTCTTTAAGTTGTATTCAAATGCGCATGTTGCCTGAAGAAGCCATTAATGCAGCAACCATCAATGGAGCCTATGCGATGGAACTACAAAATGAGGTGGGAAGTATCACAGTTGGTAAAAGGGCTAATCTTATCCTCACAAAACAGGTTCCATCTTTGCCTTATCTTCCTTACTCGTTTGGTAGCAATTTAATTGACAGGGTAATGCTGAATGGAGAGTGGATCAGTTAAATAGATGATAGATGACAGTTGGTAGCAAGCGCGACTGTAGCTGTTAATGGTGCCATATTGTTTTTTGTAATACTTTCAATTAGTATAATCAATTATAAATTATGTTTTCAGAAGCATCATAGCAAGATGTAATTGAAGATCCATTATGAACCTACCACATTTTAAATTTTATACCAAAGCAGATTTATTATCAATGACTAAACTTCGCAAGTTTGAAACAAAACTGGGAGAAGATATACAGGTATTGCATGAAAATCATACTGTTGATTCCTTTGAAAGGTTAGATGTAAAATATGTAATTTTTGGTATTCCGGAAGATATTGGTGTGCAGGCAAATTTAGGTGTACCGGGTACCAGCACTGCCTGGCTTTCTTTTCTACAGTCTTTTTTAAATATTCAGAGCAATGATTTTTTAATAGCAGATGAAATTGCACTCATTGGACATTTTGATTTTGGTGACATTCAGTTTGTTATTGATAAAAACGCCTATAACGAAGAAGAAAAAATTGCCGCATACAGACATGCGGTTAATACCGTGGACGATGAAGTTGAAAAACTGACAAAAACAATTGTAGCAAGCAGTAAAATACCTATTGTTATTGGCGGAGGGCACAATAATGCCTACCCTTTAATAAAAGGTGCTGCAAAGGGTTTGAATCAATTACAAAAAATTCCTTTGCCGCAAATTAATTGCATTAACCTTGATGCTCATGCTGATTATCGCCCCATAGAAGGAAGGCATAGCGGCAATGCTTTTCGTTATGCAGAAGAAGATGGTTTTTTACAAAAATATTGCGTGGTGGGTTTGCATGAGAACTACCTGCAACAGAATGTCTGGATGGATATTATAAACAATCCTTTTATAGATTGCATCACATTTGAGGATATTTTTATTCATGAGAAACGAAGTTTCAGGCAATCTGTTTCACATGCCATTGGATATACTGATGATAATTTTTGCGGTATAGAATTAGACCTTGATTGTATAGAAGACCAGTTGAGCAGTGCCATCACACCAAGCGGTATAACACCTTTACATGCAAGGCAATATATAAATTTATGTGCAGCCCATACAAAAGCGGCTTACCTGCATATTTGTGAAGGAGCCACGCGACTGGCTACAGGAAAAACAAACGAGGCAACCGGAAAATTGATCAGTTACCTCGTTAGCGATTTTCTAAAAATGAATGCTGATTAAACTAAGCCTTTGGAATTTTTAATTTCCAGCCTGGTTGAATTAAATCCGGGTCTTTTATTTTATCGCGGTTGGCTTCATAAATTTCCTTCCAGCCTACACCATAACGTTGTCCTATTTTAGATAGGCTATCACCAGAAACTACTTCGTATTCTTGCTCTTGTTCTGCGCCACCAGCAATATTTAGGTTTAACACTAAATCACCGGACCGATAATCAGGATCGAGACGATTATATTCATCCCATACTTGTTTTTTTACAGCTTCTGAGGGTACCTGTCCATCTATATATAAAACATTGTCTTGCTCCCGAACCTCGAGGTTTGTAGCCCCGGCAGCCTCAGCTGCATTAATTAGTGATTGATATTTACTTTGAAGTGCCATGATTTTTACCTCCTATTATTTTACAGTGAGTTGATTATTTACATTTTTAATATTTGATTCCTGGAGTGCCATCATAAGTTTTTGAAGGTCACTACTTTTGATGCTCCCTCTTAATGTAACAGTGCCGTTCTGCACATCTGCAGTTACACCGGGATACTTAGCAACAATGGGATTTACCGATGTTTTGATGGTTGCGTCATCATTAATGACAACAGGAGCCGGGATATCAACAACAATATTGTTGACAACTGATTTTACACCCTTTACATCCTGGGCAGTTTGTTCCGCACTTGTCTTGCATGCGGCATCAGGGCACTGGCCTGTTAAAGTAACTACACCATCGTTTACCGAAGCGGTAATATTTGCCATTTGTGCGTTCGCTTTGGCTTTTTCATTAAAAGAGGCCTGAATATCACTGTCTTTTGGCTTACATGCCGGCAAGACAAGGCTGGCAAACAGCATAATTGCCAGGCTCGTTTGAACTATGACTTTTTTCATAATTAATCTTTTTAGTTGATTTGATTTGTCATAGTATGCAAGTCTTGTACCAGTATTATAGTTTATGTGTTTTGATTTGCTTCTAATTCAAGGATCTTTTCAAACATTTCTTCGTAGGATTTATTGAGTTGATCAATTTTATTTTGAAGATCCTTATATTTTTTTTCGGTTTCCGCAAACTTTTGTTTGTCTGTATAAATTTCCGGAGATGCCAGCTTGCTCTCAATTATTTTTTTCTCTTCGCTAAATTTTGCCAGCTCCTCCTCAGTGTGTTTAAATAGTCGTTGGTGTTTCTGCAGATCCTTTTGTATTTCTTTATTAATAGTAGAAGACTTTGTACTTCTAACTTCTGACTTCTGACTTTTGACTTTTGAATTCTGACTACCGGCTTCTGACTTCGCACTTCTTACTTCTAACTTAGTATCTCTAACTTCCGGCTTCTTACTTGCCGCAGCCATTCTTTCTTTCCATTCCATCCATTCTTCATAACCGCCTTTAAATTCTTTTATTTGGTGATCAACAATTTCCCATATTTTATTAGCCGTTTTAGAAATGAAATAACGATCGTGGCTTACTAAAATAATGCTTCCCTCATACCGGTTCAAGGCATCTACCAACAACTCAGTGGAATGAATGTCGAGGTGATTGGTAGGCTCATCCAATAATAAAAAGTTTGCTTTGCTTACAATGGTTTTAGCTAAGGCAACCCTTGCTTTTTCACCGCCACTTAAAATTTTAATTTTTTTATCAGAGTCATCACCGCTAAATAAAAAGCAACCCAGTAATGTTCTTAACTCTAATTCTGTTTTGTTCGAGCCGGCACCTTTCATTTCTTCTAAAATAGTATGATTTAGATTCAATGCTTCCAACTGGTGCTGCGCAAAGAATGCATCATCTACATTATGGCCCCATTTACGTTCGCCTTCAAAACCTTCTGTTCCTGCAATGATGCGCAGGAGCGTTGATTTTCCTTTTCCGTTGGCACCGATCAACGCTATTTTATTATCACGGTCAATTTCTGCTGATGCATTATTTAAAATTTCAACATCTTTAAATCTTTTAGAAATGTTTTTCAATTCAACCAGCACTCTTCCCGGAATTTTATCGATACTGAAATTGATACGGATATTAGGCCGCTCCAATTCCACGTTTTCAATACGATCTAACCTGTCCAAACGTTTTACTATACTCTGGGCTTGTGCAGCTTTAGATGCTTTTGCTTTAAATCTTTCTACAAACCGTTCCTGCTGGCGAATATAATCCTGTTGGTTTTCGAAAGCCCGTTGCTGCAGATCTATACGCTGTGCTTTTTCTGTTTCGTAAAAACTATAATTACCGTTGTAGATGTGAAGTTCTTTTTGATATAGTTCCACCGTTTTTTTTATCATGCGGTTCAAAAAATACTTATCGTGGCTAACAATTACCACAGCCCCTTTGTAATGTATCAGGTATTTTTCCAGCCATTCAATAGAAGGCAGGTCAAGGTGGTTAGTCGGTTCATCCAGCAATAAAAGATCGGGTTGTTGTAATATCATTTTTGCCAGCAAAACCCGCATACGCCAACCACCGCTGAATTCTTTATAAGGTCGTTTTAAATCAGCATTTGCAAAACCAAGACCCTGCAACACTTCTTCAGTCTGATGTTCAATATTATAGCCGCCTGCTTCTTCAAACTGGTGCAATTTATCGCTGTATAAATGCAACAGCTCTTCTGTTTCTGTTTTTTCCAATTGGGCGGTGATCACAGCTAATTCTTTTTCAATCTGCTTGGCCTTGTCAAAAGCATGCATGGCCACCTGTAAGATGGATTCTTCGGAGCTAAAACTCAAAAGATCCTGGTGTAAATACCCGATGCTGGTATTGCGGCTGCGTTCCACAGTACCCTCTGATGGCATGTACTCGCCAACAAAAAGTTTTAAAAGTGTGGATTTGCCTGTACCATTATAGCCTATCAGTCCTATACGTTCATTAGGATGAATATGCCAGGTAGCATCTTTCACTATGACACGGGCACCAAATTCAAACGTAACATTCTGTAATCCTGCGAGCATAAAATATTAATAGCCGGCAAAGATAACTATGAAGAAAAAGGTAAGGAGAATTTTTATAGTGTACAATACTTTACTACCGTCGTTCTATTTCTTACTTTTTACCAGAGTGCTTTTTTTGTCGGTTTTAGTTTTAGAGTTTGATGTATTCAAAACTTAAATCAAAAGATGTTTTCAATTCTTTTTTCTTTCATAACTGTGCTCATATATCTTTTTTTACCTGGCGCCCAGATGCAGGGGAAGGAGCGCCACTCATTCTGTTAATTCCTGGATAACTTCTCCCTTTTTTAACGAGGTAATAGTTACATTCAATTCGAAACCAATTAAAACAATTAGTGAATTAATGTAGATAAAAGCCATTAAGATAAAAACGGCACTGATAGAACCATACAATTTATTATAATTACCAAAGTTTTTAACCCAATAACTTACAAGCAACGTAACTAATATCATTAAGGCAGTTGCAAAAACAGACCCAGGCGTAATAATTGGCCATTTGATAATTACTGAGGGTCCATGCCTATAGATAAATGAGATGCTGTAAAAAACCAGTAAAACTATTATTACCCATCTTACATTGTGAATAACAGACCTTAGTACAGCATTTTTCACACCCAACCATTCTAATACTGCAGCTTGTGCTACCAACAATAAAATACAGAGAAAAATGAAAATAAAAAACACAAGTGTCAGCTTTAATGCCGTCGCTCTTTTTTTTAGGCCAGATGGTTGGGTAAAGCCTTTGTAGTTTTTATCAAAGGATCGTAAGATGCCCATCATTGCATTGCTTGAAAAAAGTGTGGCAAATAACAATCCGAATGATAATAATTCATTCCGTGGTTTGCTTAAAAAATCATTCAAAAACCCAATAATAGCTGCATTGTCTTTTTCACCAGGAATAATATCCCTGATCAATGAAAAAAGCTCATCAATAAAACGGGTGGAAATAGGCAGGTAAGGAATTAGGGTAAAGACAAAGATCAAGGTGGGTGGTATAGCCATAAATATATTAAAAGAAATAGCGGAAGCTCTTTCAAATAAACTGGAACTCTTCAACTGTTGAACAAATGGTTTCCATATCTCAAATAAACTAAAATCACCAAAACCGGGGATCATCAGGTGCTTGCTGCCGCGGATGATACTTTGCACTGGCGCAGAAGTGATAAAGCTTTTTTTTATTCTTTGTCTTAATGGCATTAACTCAATTGGTATTATTGTTCCTGATGGATTGTTGTTGATTCAATGCTTCTTGATA
>MWVW01000280.1_pt1 | contig 11940 bp, 12 predicted proteins | sample 1047191 | NCBI WGS metagenome assembly MWVW01 (sample SAMN06349985, study PRJNA376086) | soil metagenome | isolation source: MtG22-5 sample Antarctic (ecotone) | place: Antarctica
AATAACTGACAACCGGCTACTGACAACTATTGCATATACCTGTCATCTAATCTGAATAAACTTATTTGGTATAAAAATTCGTGTTAGCTTTGCAACCCAATAAAAAATTAAAATTATGGCTAAAGAAAATTTTGAGCTCTTTGATGACAGGGTTCTTGTAAAACCTAATGCAGCTGAAGAAAAATCTGCCGGAGGTATAATTATTCCTGATACTGCAAAAGAAAAACCTCAAAAAGGAACAGTAATAGCAGTAGGAAAAGGTAAATATGCTGAGCAAACCGGAAATCTTATTCCGTTGCAAATAAAAGCAGGCGATACAGTTATGTACGGCAAATATGGCGGAACTGAAATAAATCTTGATGGTGAGGATTACCTTATCATGAGAGCTTCAGATATTTTAATGAAAGTCAACTAAATCATTTTTAATTTTTAATTTAACTAATTATGTCAAAACAAATATTCTTTGAAATTGATGCCCGTAATAAAATGAAAAGGGGCGTTGATACATTGGCCAATGCTGTAAAAGTAACCCTTGGGCCAAAAGGCCGTAATGTGGTTATAGAGAAAAAATTTGGCGCACCTACAGTAACTAAAGATGGTGTTACAGTTGCAAAAGAAATTGAATTGGAAGATCCAATTGAAAATATTGGAGCACAAATGGTTAAAGAAGTTGCTTCTAAAACAGCAGATATAGCTGGTGATGGTACCACTACTGCAACCGTTCTTGCCCAATCAATAATAAGCGAAGGATTAAAAAATGTTGCCGCAGGTGCAAACCCTATGGATCTTAAGCGTGGTATTGACAAAGCAGTTATTGCTGTTGTTGATCATCTTAAAAAACAATCTCAATCGGTGGGTGATAATAATGATAAAATTGAACAGGTGGCCTCTATTTCAGCAAATAATGATGCCACTATCGGAAAATTGATCGCTGAGGCCATGACAAAGGTTGGTAAAGAAGGTGTTATTACTGTTGAAGAGGCTAAAGGTACTGACACTACTGTAGAAGTTGTAGAAGGTATGCAATTTGACAGAGGTTATATCTCTCCATATTTTGTAACTAACAGCGAAAAAATGGAAGCTGAATTACAAAATCCTTACATCTTAATTTATGACAAAAAGATATCTTCTATGAAAGATATTCTTCATATTCTTGAAAAGGTAGCACAAAGCAGCAGGCCATTACTTATAATTGCTGAAGACCTTGATGGGGAAGCTTTGGCAACTTTGGTTGTAAATAAATTACGCGGCACATTAAAAGTTGCTGCTGTAAAAGCACCAGGTTTTGGAGATAGAAGAAAAGAAATGCTTCAGGATATTGCAGTGCTAACAAAAGGAACTGTTGTAAGTGAAGAGCAGGGTTACAAGTTAGAAAATGCAGATCTTACTTATTTAGGTGAAGCATCTTCAGTAACTATTGATAAAGATAATACAACTGTTGTTGGTGGTAAAGGTGATAAGAAAGATATTACTGCAAGGGTAAATCAAATTAAAGCACAAATAGAAACAACAACTTCAGATTATGATAAAGAAAAATTACAGGAGCGTTTGGCAAAATTAAGCGGCGGTGTGGCTGTTCTGTATGTTGGTGCCGCAACTGAAGTAGAAATGAAGGAAAAGAAAGACAGGGTGGATGATGCATTGCATGCAACAAGGGCAGCAGTAGAAGAAGGAATCGTACCTGGTGGAGGTATCGCTTACATCCGTGCCATTGAGAGCCTTAACGATCTTAGAGGAATTAATGATGATGAAACAACAGGTGTTCAGATAATAAGAAGAGCAGTGGAGGAGCCACTTAGGCAGATAGTGGTTAACAGTGGAATTGAGGGCAGTATTGTAGTACAAAAGATTAAAGAAGGTAAAGATGATTTCGGTTTTAATGCACGTACCGAAGTCTATGAAAATCTATTTGCAGCAGGTGTTATTGACCCAACGAAAGTGGCAAGAATTGCGCTTGAAAATGCAGCATCAATTGCTGGAATGTTGTTAACTACCGAATGCGTTATTTCTGATAAGCCTAAAAAAGATGAAGGGCATAATCATGCTCCAATGGGTGGAGGCGGCGGAATGGGTGACATGGGTTACTAATAATAATATTTTCGGGGGATTTATCCCTCTAAATATAAATCCCCGTACGAAAGTGGCGGGGATTTTTTTATAATTTTTACACAACCAATATTTATTAGTATGAACCTAATTGCTAAACTAAAAAATATCCTTAACCAATTAAAATTTTTTACCAGGAAAGATGATAATTATAATAACCCTTTTTTAATTTTTAGTTTCCACACGTCCTTCCCCAACATAATAATATTTATTAAGCGAATCTTTTATGCGGGTAGTATCAGATAGGGGAAGCGTAAAGGGTTCTGCAAGTTTATAGACTATTGAGTCATGAGTGTACATGATAATTTTATGTCCGTAATCAGAGTACTTTTTCAGCGTGTTTAATGCTTCCTCCTTGTTAGTGGTCTCTTTAAATACGATCTTGAAAGTATAATTATCGTCCACAGAAGAATTTAATGATGTATCTTTTGGTAGTGCTGATGAGTCATTAATTTGTAATGATTTCGTATCATTAACCCCGCTTGCATTCTCTTCCTTATAAAAAAAATGATACACAGCCCATGCTGCCACCCCTAATATCAGTACCGATACTATTATTAGAACTGTTCTTAAATTATTACTTTTTATTTCAGAATTATAATCAGTAAATAATCCTGATTTTTCTTCAGTTTCATTTTCCTTTAATGCTTTAGGAGCCTGAATTTTTGGAGTAATAAACTTTCCTGGGGTAAAAACCAGCTCCCCGGTTTGTGCTTTATCCAATGTCCCCAAGCCTTCAATAGTGAATGGTGTTCCTATGTTTAAAAATTGTTTACCCAACATGAGGAACGAATCCAGATCAGCAGAAGCCAGCGGCTTTATTTTTTTAGTATGCTGTGAAATTGCATTGATAAGACCCTCATCTTCACCGGCTTTAGGATTATACTCAAAAGTAACCGCATTTTCAGGAATTACAACTCCTCTTTCCGAATCTATGGGTAATGAAAGTGAACTATCCAGAATAAAGTTACCAATGCCCTGTAAGGTAATTTTTTTGTGATTGTAAAGTTGCTGAACCAGGACCTGTTCAAGTTTCACATTAATATATTTAAGGTGGGCAAACCTACCTATAAATGTGCAATTAGCAAAAATGATAAAATATAAACGTAAATTAAATATAAGGAGGTGTAATTTTGCCAATCATGATAACTAACCAGGAACAACTTTTTATTGCTTACTGGGAAGCCAACAGGGATAATCAAAAGAAAATATTTTATCAGCTGGCAATTGGATTACCTGTTGGATTGATGTTTGCATTGCCAATTTTATTGAGTGTTCTATTTCATGATTGGTATAAACGTATGGTATTTATTTCCGCATCTCAGATCACCATAATCTTAATTACTGTTTTAGGAATTTCAGTTTTCTTTGCATTGTTTAGAATGAAATTCAAGTGGGAAGAAAACGAACAACGTTATAAAGAGTTAAAGTTTAAGCAAAGCAAAACAGAGCCTCGGTTATTGTGATCATTAATTTCTTATTTTGCCAAACAATTTTTTTATGAAAAATATTATTTTTAGTCTCATTGCTCTTTCTGTTGTTTGCATTTCATGTTCAAAAAAAGATGAAGTATGCAGTTATAAGGATTCAGTCTTTACTGCATCTTCAAGTGAAATTGCTAATCTGGAAAGTTATTTAGCTACAACAGGGATAACAGGAGCACAAAAGCATTCTTCTGGTTTTTATTATAAGATAACCCAGCAGGGCAGCGGTAATGCTGTTGTAAATCTTTGTTCAGATATTACCATAAAATATATGGGCAGGCTAACCAATGGAACCGTGTTTGATCAATCTCCTGCAGGAGGAACGAAAACTTTCACATTAGGTGGCTTAATTCCCGGATGGCAAAAAGGAATTCCATTAATAAGTTCTGGTGGAAAAATTACATTATATATCCCTCCTTCCCTTGGCTATGGCAGTGTTGATGTTAAGCAAAATAATATTGTGATTATTCCTGCTAATTCAATTTTAATTTTTGAAATTGATCTGGTAGCTGTTTCATAAATAAATGAGATCCATTTTAAAATTATTTTGTCTCTGTTATTCCCCGCAGACATGCCATCACCTTTTGCGTAACTTTACCATACATGAGCCACGAAGCTATTTCAGTATTTGATATGTTTAAGATCGGTGTAGGCCCATCCAGCAGTCATACCCTTGGTCCGTGGCGGGCTGCACAAATGTTCCTGCAATCTCTTCAAAATAAAAACGCTTTATCTGAAGTACAAAGCCTTGAAGTTTTATTATATGGCTCACTTGCAAAAACAGGGATTGGCCACGGAACAGACATTGCGGTACAACTCGGATTAAGCGGATATGATCCGGTAACCTTTGATGTAAATAATATAAATGCAAAGATCAATGACATAAAAGCAATGAAAAAAATATTGCTAAGTGGAAAACATGAAATTGATTTTGATCCAAATGAAGACATAGAATTTCTTTTTAGCGAAACACTTCCTTATCATCCTAATGCATTAACTTTTTTAGCCGCATTAAAAAACGGGGAGCATCTTGCTGAAACATACTATTCTATTGGCGGTGGATTTGTAACAAAAGAAACAGAAACAAGCAATAATACTGAATGGGCAGATGGAAATGCACCGGATGAAATAATACTTCCGTTTCCTATCAATGATGCTGATGAATTATTACACTGGTGTATGAAAACAGGTTTAAATATCAGCGAAGTAGTGTTGGAAAATGAAAATGCCTGGCGTAATGATATTGAAACCAAAAATGGATTGATAGCTATCTGGCAGGTAATGAAAGATTGTATGTACCGTGGATGTAATACCCATGGTATTTTACCGGGTGGTCTAAACGTAAAACGCAGGGCTGCGGCGCTGAACAAAAAATTATTAAAAGATAAAACTTATACTGATTATAATACATGGACAGATGTTATTAAAGAAGGCGGGAATGATTTTAAATATATTTTGGATTGGGTAAGCTGTTTTGCTTTAGCAGTAAATGAAGAGAATGCTGCTTTCGGCAGAGTAGTTACAGCGCCTACTAACGGTGCTGCAGGTGTTATACCCGCAGTATTACAGTATTATGTTATTTTTTGTAACGGCAACAAAGAAGAAAAGATCATCCAATTTTTATTAACCGCTGCCGAAGTGGGAAGTATATTTAAAAAGGGAGCAACGATTTCTGCTGCAATGGGTGGTTGCCAGGCAGAAATTGGTGTTTCTTCCTCTATGGCGGCCGCTGCATTAACTGAATGTATGGGAGGAACACAGCGCCAGGCTTTAATGGCTGCAGAAATTGCAATGGAGCACCACCTTGGTATGACCTGTGATCCCATACAGGGTCTTGTGCAGATACCTTGTATTGAAAGAAATACCATGGGCGCCATAAAGGCTATAACCGCCTGCCAGCTTGCGTTACAAAGTGCGCCTGATTATGCAAAGGTAAGTCTTGATGGAGTTATTAAAACAATGTGGGATACTGCAATGGATATGAATAACAAATATAAGGAAACCGCAGACGGAGGTTTAGCGGTAAATGTTCCATTGAGTTTAAGTGAATGCTGATTTTTTTTGTTACCATTTTGGTAACAAATCATTATCTTTGATGCCTTGCGTGTAATTGCTGTTAAAACTCTAAAAAGGTACTGCCGCAAATTTTCTCAGGCGGAACAGTCGTTATTAAGTTGGTTTGAAGAAGCTGAGGCTGCAACATGGAATAATCCAAATGAATTAAAAGAGCAATATAGAAATGCTTCAGTAATTAGTAACAAAAGGATTGTATTTAATATTCATGGTAATTCTTATAGATTGATTGTTGATATTGAATATAGATTAAAAATTGTATTTATAGTTTGGTTCGGTACGCATAAACAATATGATAGAATAGATAGCAAAACAATAACATATGATAAAGCCAATAAAAAATAATAAGCAATATAATATTGCATTAAGTCGTGTGTATACGCTTATGCAAAAAACGATTAAAGTCAATTCCAAAGCATCGGATGAATTAGAAGTGTTGTCTATTCTTGTAAAGGAGTATGAAATGGCTAATTATCCTCTTCCAAAACCTAATCCATTAGAAGCAATTAAATTTCGTCTTGATCAAATGGGGATATCAGAGGTACAGCTTCATAAAATCTTAGGACACCGATCCAGAAAATCAGAAATATTTTCAGGTAAAAGGAAATTGAATTTAAATATGATCAGAAAATTAAATAAATCGTTACACATTCCCGCCGAGGTATTAATACAGTCTTATTAGGTTCTTCGAAAGTAAATGTTCCATTTGGCTGCCAGGCAGAGATCGGCGTTTCATCATCTATGGCCGCAGCTGCGTTGACTGAGTGCATGGGTGGTACACAGCGCCAGGCGTTAATGGCCGCTGAAATCGCAATGGAACATCATCTTGGCATGACATGCGATCCCATTCAGGGCCTTGTTCAAATACCCTGCATTGAAAGAAATACTATGGGAGCCATAAAAGCTATAACGGCCAGTCAGCTTGCATTACAGAGTGCCCCGGATTATGCCAAAGTGAGCCTTGATGGTGTTATAAAAACTATGTGGGATACTGCAATGGACATGAACAGCAAATACAAAGAAACTGCTGATGGTGGATTGGCAGTGAATGTGCCGCTTAGTTTAAGTGAGTGTTGAAAATATTTTTATTTTATAATCTTCCATTTATTTTAATAACTTTCTTACCTTTCTAATACTAATTGCTATTATATTTCAACAAGATTTTTCCACTACAAAACCACCAAGGTGAAGAAATAGGATTTGACTTTATTATGATCAATCGTGTGGCATTTAAAGATAAATAATTCAAAATTCATGAAAGCAAAATCAATCAAAGGAAGTTCTCCGGAAGAAATTAAAACAGCTCTGGAACAAATTATAGCCGATGAATTCAAACCAACATTAGCGATTGTTTTTTTATCAATCAAACAAGACAGGGAGGCGATTTGCGGCATTTTAAATGAGTATGAAATTACTATTTATGGCGCTACATCAAACGGTGAGTTTATAGATCAGGAACGTGGAGAAGGCACTGTTGCAATTTTGTTACTTGATATAAATCCTGCTTATTTTTTCATCCAGTTTGCAGATCTTGATGGAGCGGGTGACAGGAATATTACAAGAGGACTGTGTGAGAAAGCAATTAAAAAATTTAACCATCCGGCTTTCCTTATTGCAGGTAGCAGTTTACAAACCGATGCCGAAGAACTTTTAACGGGGTTTACAGATGTTGCAGGTAAAGAGATAAATGTGTTTGGGTGTATGGCAGGTGATGATATGTCTTTAAAAGAACAGTTTGTTTTTACCAATGGACAATCAAGCAACAGGGGTGTTGTGGTGCTGGTGTTGGATGAAGATAAAATAATTATTAAAGGCAAAGCAACGCATGGATGGAATGCAATGGGAACAGATAAAACAGTAACTAAAAGTGAAGGAAACCGTGTTTATACAATTGATGATAAACCTGCGCTGGATGTTTGTTTAAAATATAGCGGTCTTACAGAAGCTACTCTAAATCTTTCATTTGAACTTATCACAAATTTCCCACTTCAACTGCAACGTGAAAACGGCGACCCTGTTATGAGGCCAAGTTATTTAATAAATTGGGAAGACCATTCTTTAACTACAAGTGGAAGAGTACCCCAGGGTTCCAAAGTAAGATTTTCACTACCCCCCGATTTTGATGTAATAGAAAAAGTGATTAATGAATGTAAAAAATTAAAAGAAACGGAAATGCCCGAAGCAGATGCATTGATTTTTTTTAATTGTGCCGGAAGGCTCCTCTCACTGGGTCCAATGATAAACAAGGAAATTGAAGGAGTACAAAAAGTATGGAATGTTCCGATGGTTGGCATGTTTAGCAATGCAGAGCTTGGAAGAGCAACCGGCGGAAATTTAGAAATGCACAACTTAACAACCTGTGTAGTGGTATTGAAAGAAAAATAAAAAGTGAAATTAAGATGGAGCAAAACCTGCAAACTGTAATTGATTTTATCAACAAAAACATTCATCTCTCAGAAGAGGAAAAAGCCTCCCTAATATCCAATCTTAAAGAGACAGATAAAAAAATTACTATCACAGAATTCAAACTCGACCGTACAGAAAAAGTAAAACGCACCACAGCTATTTTATTAGAAGAAACCATTGATGAACTTGAGCAAAAAAGAAAAGCAGTTGAAGCACAAAACAGAGAACTGGAAATTGAAGCCGCTTTAGAAAGAGTAAGAAGCAGAACCATGGCCATGCAGCAGTCAACCGAACTGGCTGATACAGCCGCCGTTTTATTTCAGCAAATAAAAGAATTGGGTTTTGAAACATGGAGTTGCGGCTTTTGCATCTGGTCAAAAGATGATTATGTAGAAACATGGATGGGCGCAGATTCAGGTGGCTTATTACCACCGATGATGATACCTTTTAAAAAAGAAACAACTCATCATGATATATATAAGGCATCTCTGCGTGGAGATATTGCACATGAAAAAATTTGGGAAGGAAAAGCATTGGAAGAGCATTATGCTTATTTGCGAACCATTCCTTCTGTAGCAGCGGCTATTGAAGTTCTGGAAAATACAGGGCTTTCACTTCCATCGAAACAATGTTATTATGTTGGTTTTTTTAAACAGGGTTACCTATTGTTGATTACTAAAGAACCGAATGCAGAAGTTTTTGATTTAACTAAACGGTTTGCAAGGGTCTTCGAACAAACCTATACGCGTTTCCTCGATCTGCAAAAAGCAGAAGCACAATCAAAAGAAAGTCAAATTCAGTTAGCATTAGAAAGAGTGCGTGCAAGAACAATGGCTATGCAGCGAACTGATGAACTAGCAGAAACAGCAGCAGTCGTTTTTCAGCAGCTAGTAATTTTGGGTCTTGATCCCAGGCGTTGTTTTATCTGCACATTTAAAGACGAAGCAAAGGAAATCGAAATGTGGGCAACTACTGAAGATGGAAAGGAGATTGGTAAGCCCTTTTTTATCGATGTCAGCAAATCAACGGAATTTAAAAAAATTATAGGTGACTGGAAGCAGAAGAAGAAATCATTCGTATTGGATTTGAAAGGCAGAGCTTTAGAAAACTATCTCTGTTACTTGCGTGATGAGTTGAATATTCCTTTTAAAAGCAATCAGAAAAGAAGAGTGATGACTGCTGCTTTTTTCTCGAATGGATACATCGGTATATCATCGCCTGAACCACAATCGGAGAAAATCATTGAATTACTTCAACAATTCACATCTGTATTCGACCTTGCCTATACCCGTTTTCTTGATCTGCAAAAAGCAGAAGCACAGACAAGAGAAGCAAGAATTGAAACGGCGCTGGAAAAGATTCGCAGCCGTTCATTAGGTATGCATCATTCTGTTGAAATTAAAGATGTGGTTTCCATTTTGTTTGAGAAATTAAAAGAATTGGATTTAGTATTTGATGGGGGAGCTGCCATTCATTTGTTTACTGAGGGTTCAAGAAACGCAGTTATATGGGTGGCTTCACCTCTTACTGAACCAATTTGTGTAAATCTTCCGTATGATGAAAATGCATTTGACAACAATCCAATCATAATGGATGTATGGAATGCTAAAGAAACCGGTGAGCATATTTATAATAAATTTTATTCCTTCGAAGAAAAAAACAGATACTTTAACTATGTATTCAAACATAATGACTTCATAACACTACCTAAACCTGCAAGGGAATTTTTACTACAGGCAGATAGCTATACCGCTTCTTTCATTGCGGAAAAAAATTCTTTGCTTGGTGCCAACAGTTGGACCCGACAGCTATTTTCCGACAATGACATTGAAGTATTAAAACGGATAGCCAGAGTTTTTGAACAAGCTTATATCCGTTTCCTTGATTTGCAAAAAGCAGAAGCGCAGGCAAGAGAAGCAAAGATTGAAGCTGCGCTGGAAAGAGTTCGTGCAAGAACTATGGCAATGCAGCGAAGCGATGAACTGTCTGATGCAGCAGTATTATTATTTCAGCAGGTAAAATCATTTGGTTTAGAGTCCTGGGGTTGCGGATTTAATATCTGAGAAAATGTATGCAGTATCGCCTGTTAGCTCTTCCATTTTCAGATTTCTAAAATATAAATCCAAAGCTGTCGCGTAGTCTGACTTCACAGAAAACAGGAAGTATGCAATACTACTTCTTGCCTGTATTTCCCCTTGTTTAAATCCAATTTTTTCCGATAAGCGAATTGCATCTTGAAAAAATACTAAAGCTGAATCATTCTTCATTCTCCTGTAAACTTCGCCTAGCAGAACCAATTTGCGAATTTTTGCTGTATCCTTAGTTTCCTTTTGGAGCAGCAGTTTGAGGCTGTCAATTCTTTTATCCTGGGTATGCCCTACCGATGCAGTGAAAATGATAAAAATAAAACAAGCGGTTTTTTTCATTATCAGTTTTAATTTTTTTTACCTCCCAGGCAATTGAATAATAAATTCTGTTCCTTCACCTTCTTTTGTTTCCACCTTTATTCCACCACCATGTGCTTTTACAATATCATAACTCAATGATAAACCAAGTCCTGTTCCCTGGCCTGTTGGCTTGGTGGTAAAGAAGGGTTGAAAAATTTTATCCAATACTTTTTGAGGAATACCGTTGCCATTATCTCTTACTTTGATGATCACCTTGTCGTTTTCTTTTTTAGTGCTAACAACAACTGCAGGTTCGTAATCGCTCATTCCCAACAGGTTTTTAAACCCTGTTGGGTCTTGCTGAAACTTCTTCTTTTTTTCTGTTACTGAATAAAAAGCATTTGTAAATAAGTTGAGTAATACTCTTCCAATATCCTGCGGAACAATTTGTATTTGCCCTATGCTTTCATCAAAATCTGTTTTAAAATTTGCATTGAATGATTTGTCTTTTGCACGTAAGCCATGATAACTTAATCTTAAATATTCATCTGCTAATGCATTAATATCTGTGGGTTCTTTTTTACCTGTGCTTGCTCTTGAATGTTGAAGCATACCTTTTACAATGGCATCTGCACGCTTGCCATGATGATTTATTTTTTCAAGATTTTGAATTACATCATCGGCAATTGCAGTTACATCTTCATAATTTCCTTTTGACAATTCATCTTTCATCTCGGCAATCAATTCACTGCTTACTTCACTAAAATTATTTACAAAGTTTAACGGGTTTTGAATTTCATGGGCAATGCCGGCGGTAAGTTCTCCAAGCGAAGCCATCTTTTCTGACTGTATTAATTGTTTTTGTGTAGCCTGCAATTCATTTAGCGCAACTTCGGCTCTGCGTTTTTCTGTTTGCAGTTTTATCAGATCTTCTTCGGCTTGTATGGCATGTGCTTCGGCTTTTTGAAGGTCGAGAAAACGGGTATAGGTTTGGTCGAATACTTTTCCGAAACGTTTAAATATTTCATGTGCTTCGGGCACTGGTTCATAGGTAATGAAAAGAAGGTTGCCATGCGAAAAATTTACACCATGATCTATTTGAAATGTGGGAAATGGAATGCCGGCTTCCGGAAGTTTTTTCAGCATGTTCCCAACCACAGGGAGTGAGCACAAATACTTATAGTGATCTTCCTCTTCCTGACCACTGATCTCCTGCATCCAAAAATCTTCTCCTTTTTGTCTTGACTCATAAAAACGAATAAAAATTGGATCTTCAGTAAGCGGTATTTGGAAAGGTTCAACCAAATTACCTTCAGGGCTTGTAAAATATGAAGTACAGACCTTCTCATCTTTTTCCCAGATATTAAATCCGCAACCCCAGGACTCTAAACCAAATGATTTTACCTGCTGAAATAATAATACTGCTGCATCAGACAGTTCATCGCTTCGCTGCATTGCCATAGTTCTTGCACGAACTCTTTCCA
>MWVW01000281.1_pt1 | contig 11928 bp, 5 predicted proteins | sample 1047191 | NCBI WGS metagenome assembly MWVW01 (sample SAMN06349985, study PRJNA376086) | soil metagenome | isolation source: MtG22-5 sample Antarctic (ecotone) | place: Antarctica
GTATATAATGGGCGGCTCGCTTGGGTTACTTAACTGGTAAATATTTTTGCCAACAGGATCATCATACCCTAAAATGCCTGCCGTTTTTTCATTGATAATGATGGCCATAGAATCAGTGCCATAATCTTTTGAAAAGTTTCTTCCTTTTATCAACTGTATTCCCATTGTTTGCAGGTAATCATAATCAATTGTCCAGTTTTGCATTCCAAAACCATTTTTGGAATCCATCACCGCTTCTTTTGAAAAAGTATTATCATTTCTTGAGGAATTAGTCACGGGAAGAAAACCACTGAGTGTGCCTGAAACAATACCGGGCATTTGCAGTACATCATTCTTGAAAGCTTCTACATTCTTTCCTAATGAATAGACATCATTAACTATTAATACCTGCTCTTTATTAAAACCTAAATTTTTTGTTTGTATATAATTTAACTGGCGATAGATGACGATGGTTCCAATAATGAGAACTATGGAAGTAGCAAATTGAAAAATAACAAGCAAACTTCTCAAGCCTCCACTTCTGCTGCCTGATTTCAATCTTCCTTTCAGTACTTCGATGGGCCGGAATGCGGAAAGAAAAAAAGCCGGGTAACTGCCTGCCATCAACCCTACTACAAAAGGCAGGGCAATTAATAACGGTAGGGTTAATGGTGAAAAAAGTGAGCCTATGATCATTGATTTACCGGAAACATCATTGAACAGGGGCAAGACAAAATAAGTAATAGCTAATGCAATAAAAAGAGAAAGAAGCGCCGTTAATGTTGACTCTGTAAGAAACTGTGTTACCAGGTTTTTCCTTTCTGTGCCTAATACTTTACGAATACCTACTTCTTTGGCACGGTTGGCCGACCTGGCCGTTGTCAGGTTCATAAAGTTGATACAGGCAATCAATAAAATGAACAACGCTACTGCCGAAAAAATATAGACGTATTGTATGTTTCCCAAGGGTGCCAGTTCAAACGGGCGGTCGGAGTATAAATGAATTTTTGTAAGAGGTATTAAAGAATATTCCAGCTTATTACCGGCTTTTTCAAATTCAGCCATACTGCTGATCTGCATATATTGCTTAGCCTGTGGAAGTATATAATTTTCTATATACCGGGAAAAATTCTTTTCAAATGCTTTATGGTCCGCATCTTTTTTCAATAACAGGTAAGTATGAAAATTATGACTCATGTACTGCCCCCATTGATAATCCACATTTTTCATAGAGAAAATAAAATCAAAACGAAAATGTGAATTACGGGGAACGTCTTTTATAACAGCCATTATTTTATAGATGGAGCTTTTCTCATCATTTGTTTCAATTGTTTTCCCAACAACATCTGTCTGTCCAAAATATTTTTTTGCAGCTTTTTCAGTAATAACAACAGTATTCGGTTCGTCCAATGCAGTTTTAGTATCGCCATAAATAGCAGGCAGTGTAAATACATTAAAAAAAGTAGAATCTGCATGTGCAACATTTGGTTCATTAATAAACTCTGAACCCTTTTTTATAAGCTTGCTGCCATTGCTTGCGTAAATGCGGGCATAGTCCTCCACCTGGGGATAATCCTTTTTTAAAGTCGCACCCATCATATCGGAAGTTACCGGGAGATGCAGAGCATTACCGCCAAAAAGAATATCAGAATTGATACGATAAATGCGTTCTGCTTTTTGATTGTATTTATCAAAGCTTAACTCATCCAATACATACAAAGAGATCAATAAGAAACAGCATAATCCAACCGCAAGCCCGATAATATTAATAGCGGAAAAAACTTTTTGCTTCCATAAATTACGCAGAGCAATTTTCAAATAATTTTTAAACATATGATTAGTTATTTCTGATTTTTTTTAAACGCTGTTTAAAAATGAAATTTTGATTTCCATGTAAGCCGTTCGTGGGAACACGAACGGCGGCGAACTGCCGTGGTCGGTGTCCCCACCGACCACTTTTAACCCGTATAGGAAATTTATAGAATCATTTTTAAGCAACCTGATAGAGATATTGATTTAAGCAACATCATAGAGATATTGAGATTTTTGATAAGTCTTAAATACATTCAACCTTATTCAAAAGATAAGTTTATTCTTCCGCTGCCAGCTCTGACAGTAACAGGAATGCCACCACCATTTAACTTACCGGTTAATTCTTCATCATCTTTATCGCCACTAAAATTATTAAGATTTGTTGTTTTTATTCTTCCACGCAACTTCAGGTCAAGTCCTTTATTAGCTGGTATTTGAAGATCTATATCACCACCGGAATTGCTGATCCTTACATATTCCCCGAATTTTTTTATGCTGACATCAATATGTCCACCGCTCGTTGAAGTTTCAAGGCTGCATGACAGATCGCTTAACCTTATGCTACCTCCTGAAGTGTTTGTTGATAGTTCGCCTTCGATATTGCTTCCTTTGATACCACCGCCGCTTGTATTTGCCTTTATTTTTCCCTTTAACCCATTAAGATTTAATGAACCACCAGATGTTGACAGATTAAGATTGCCAGTACAAGTTTCAGCATTGATGCTTCCGCCACTTGTTTCCAAATCAATTTCATCTTTAGAATTTGAAACATGAATGCTGCCACCAGAAGTTCTTCCTTTAACTTTTCCACTCATGTTATCAACACTTAAACTCCCTCCACTTGTATGAAAATCCTGGCTGCCGGATAGGTTTTTTAACGAAATACTTCCACCACTGGTTTCTAATTCTGTTGATACATTTTGAGTAACAAAGATTTTAAAAGAAATATTCAAAGCTCTTTTCCAATCCATATTTCTCTCTTTAGGTTTTGCAGAAGCAGTAACCTTATTATTGCTTACAGAAACATTTAAAATATAATCTTCGTCCAGTCTTTTTTGAATCTCCTCTTTTGATAAATTATCCCCCGACCTGTTATTATTCTGCGTGACGTAAACCTCTACCCTTGCTTCTGATGCATTGCCACCCCAAACGGAAATACTGCCGCCTGAAGTTTGCACTTCAACATTTTTTATGGACTCATTGGCTAATGATTTTGTCAAATAAGGTTCTTGCTTATTCTGTGCTTTTAACAGGAAGCTAAAAGCTCCGAACGTAATAAGAAAAAAAAGTTTTTTCATGATTTAATTTTTTGTTTGTTTGTTTTTAAAATTCTATTTATTCACTAATTGCGTCTCACCCTGCTCACCTGCTCACCTGCCCATCGACCTCATCCGCCCTCCGGGCACCTTCTCCAAAGGAGAAGGAGGAAGAAAGTCATTCGGTTCGTAAATTTTTAACCGGGTTTGCCATAGCAGCTTTTATAGCCTGTGAACTGACAGTGATCAGCGCTATAAATAAAGAAAGCAATCCTGCAATTAAAAATATCCACCAGCTTAAATCTATCCGGTATGCATAGCTCTGTAACCACTGGTTCATAAAATAATATGAGATAGCTGTTGCCAATACAAAAGCAATGCAAATAAGTATGATAAACTCTTTTGAAAATAAATACACTACATTTTGCACCGTTGCGCCCAACACTTTACGTATTCCCACTTCTTTAATACGCTGCACCGCCATAAATAATGCAAGGCCGTATAAACCAAGACAGCTTAAGAAAATAGCAATAACTGCAAAAATTTTATATAGTTGCGACAGTTGTTTTTCCTGTCGGTAAAAATTAGCAATTATCTCATCTATAAACTGGTATTCATACACATGGTCGGGGTATGTTTGAGTCCATAACTTTTCTATATACGCAAGTGTTTGCTGGATATTTTGTTGCTGAAGTTTCAAATTAATTAACCTGTAAGTTTCTTTATAATTTCCAATGATAACAGGCGCCATTGCCTGCTGCAATGATTGCGAATTATAATTTCTTATCACCCCCACAATGGATGCTTTCACTTGTCCATCCCACATATTAATTTCCTTGTTAATTACCTCCTCAGGATTAGTTATACCAAGGCTTTTTACAAGTTCCTCATTAACCAACACTTCGGTAGCGGTATCCGCTTTTACATAATTTCTTCCTGCAACAAGGGGCAATTTGTAGGTGGTAATGTAGTCTGCATCGGCCCATTTTAGATTGGCAGCAAACTCAGTATTTTTAGATGAATTATTAAACTTAAAATCAGAATACCAATTGCCATCGTTTGATGGTGGTGCAAAGCTGAAGCTGACATTTTTTATTTCAGGCCGTTGTAACAGACTTGTTTTTAATGCATCAATCTTTGTTCGGCCAAGACTGTCGTTTGGAATAGGCACGGTTATAATCGCTTCTTTATCATAACCTAACGAAGCATTTTGAAAATAATTCATTTGCTTTACTATAATGAAAGTACCTATAATCAATGCCTGTGCTATTACAAACTGTATTACAACAAGCCCCCTTCTTAAAGAAATACCTTTTGTTCTCCCCGCATTAAACTTACTTTTTAGTGCCGTAACTGGATTGAATCCTGATAATATTATCGCCGGATACAATCCTGAAAGAAAGATAACAGCTATAATTATCCCTGATAAAAAAAGAAGTATTTGGGGGTTTTGTCGAACACTAAACGATAAAGGAAGGTCCAAAACAGATTTTATAAATGGCAAGGAAACAATTACAAGCAAAACTGCAATGACAGCAGCTCCAATTGTAATTAATGCTGTCTCGCTTAAAAATTGTAAACTAAGCTGGCGTTTATTGCTGCCTAAAACTTTTCGTATACTTACGTCCCTGGCGCGGTTAATTGATTGTGCAGTAGAAAGATTTATAAAATTGACACAGGCGATAACTAATATGAAAAGAGCAATTAGCTTAATAGTACTTATCAACTCTTTCGAGATGGCTCTTCCAAGGAAGTTACCTGAATCACTATCAAAATGCACTTCTTTAATTGATTGCAATACCTGCCCTGTAGTCGCTACTCTCTCCTCCGGCCTGTATTTTCTTACAAAAGCAGGAAATAATTTATTAAAATCTGTTGCTTTTATTTTTTCAGGTAATAACACATAACAAACATGATTACTACTTACTGTTGTCCAATCCTCAGAGGGTTTCATAAAAGTTTGATAGGGCGCAATAGCTTTAAATTGAAAATCAGTATTGCGTGGAATTTTTGACAGTATGCCAGTTACTTTCAGCAGTTTTTTGTTATTGCGGTTGATGGTTTTTCCTATAGCATTTTTCCAGGAACCAAAATATTTTTCTGCAATTTCTTTAGTAAGAATAATACTAAGCGGATCACTCAAGGCTGTTGCGGGATCCCCATACAGCCACTCAAAATCAAAAATCTCAAAAAAAGAAGGTTCCGTAAAAAATACACCCTCCTCCTCTTTGAATTTCTTTATTGCTTTCTCACCTCTATCATCCATCACTGATAGCAAAGTATTATTATCGCCATATATAGCCGCAACTTTTTCCAGTTGGGTAAAATCTTGCCTTAGTGTAGCAGGTAAAGGAAATGGCACGCCTGCACTATAGTTCTTACCTGATGGATCGTTGAACTCTGTAAGAACCCTGTAGATTCTATCCTTCTTCGAATGAAAACTATCAAAGCTTGTCTCAAACTGAATAATTAAAAATATCATTAAGCAAACGGCAATGCCTACCCCAAGACCAACAATATTTATCAGGCTATATGATTTATTTCTTTTGAGGCTGCGAAAGGCTGTTTTAAAAAAATTTCTAAACATGATAAGTTATTTCAATTATTTATATATAGAGTTTGTGATTTACTTTAATCTTCCTATTTATACTTACTACTTACTACTTAATACTTACTACTTATTACTCATTACTTATTACCTGGTTCGTTCTTTTCAAATTTTGTTTTAGTCAAGTAGTCTCTGAATATTTTATAACTACCATCGCTTTGTTTTCTCCAGAGAAGAACAAAATTTGTTATTGAGGTAGTTTCTTTACCCTGGCTTATATATTTTAAATCTGATTTTCCCAATTGGTAAACAAATTCGCCCTGGCCGCCAATTTCAACGACTGATAATTTCCAACCTCTACTCTTGTCTTTTAAATCCATCCAATATTTATCAAGATTGGTTCTTCCTCTTACAGTATAATTATCATAGACGATTTCGCCCTCATCAGCATAATAGGCTGCGACTTTAGTCATGTCGTTATTGTTAAACGCCCCTTCCATTTGCTGGTTTAAAAGCATGATCTGCTTTTTTACTGTTGATGTATCTTTTGATGTTTGTGCAGATACCATGCAAAAACAAAAATGAAATAAGAGCAAAGTCGAAAAGATTTTTTTGTAATGGTTGTTCAACAAATGATTAGTGACCTTCATAATAAAATTTTTATTCGGTTCTTAAATTTTTTACCGGGTTAGCAGTCGCTGCTTTGATAGCCTGGAAACTGATGGTAAGCAGGGCAATTAAAATGGCTAACATCGCTGCAATAACAAATACCCACCATGTAATATTTATCCTGTATGTAAAATCCTGTAACCAACTATGCATTGCCCACCAGGCTAGTGGAAATGCAAACAAAGCCGCAATCAGCACAAGTTTTAAAAAGTCTTTTGAAAGCATGGCAACTACATTGCTCACACTCGCCCCCAGAACTTTACGAATACTAATTTCCCTTGAGCGCTGCTGCGTGGTGTATGCTGCAAGGCCTAATAAACCAATGCAGGCAATGAAAATAGCAAGCGACGAAAAAATGGTAAATATTTTTTGTGTTGTTTGTTCCTGCTGATATAAGGTAGCGAGATTTTGGTCAAGGAATGAATAGTGGAATGGACGTGCAGGAATAAATTTCTTCCACAATCCCTCAAGGTTGCTTAATGCATTATTAAAATTTGCCGCATTGATTCGCACCGCCATTACCGGCACTATACCTCCAAATTTGCTGATATTGGAAAATACAAGTGGAGCAATTGGTTGATGGAGGGATTGAAAATGAAAATCTTTAACAACGCCCACAACTGTATATTGATATGGCGAGCCATCCGGCGCATTAAATTGTCCGTCAGGGCTAGTTAATAGTGCACCGACAGGATTTTTTAATCCTAATTCAGTAACCGCTTTTTCATTTAGCACTACGGATAATGAATCCGTAGAAAAATCCTTTGAAAAAAATCTTCCTTCTTGTAATTGTAAATCGATGGTTTTAGCAAATGCTTCATCTGTAATAACTCCCCTGCCAGTCATTTGTTCTTTGGTTCCGGATTTTTGAAAAGTAATTCCAAAATAATTTGGTTGTCCGGGCATGGCAGTTGTTCCACTTACATTTTCTACTCCGCCTATTTTTAATAATTCAGTTTTAAAAGATTCAGTTTGCTGCGCTAATAAATCAGTTCTCTCAACAACTATTACATGGTCTTTTTTGAACCCGAGTTTATCCCCAAGCATATACTTCATTTGGCGGTTAACGATAATTGTTGAGATGATAAGCACCACTGAAATGGCAAATTGAAAAACGACCAACCCATTTCGCAGACCCAGTCCATACTTGTTGGATTTAAATCTTCCCTTTAAGACAAGAATGGGTTTAAATGATGATAAGACAAAGGCGGGATATAAACCAGCCAGTGCACCGACAAGGAGAGCAAACAGGAATAATAGCAAAATGCGTCCTCCGGAAAAAAAATAGGAAGCTGTTAATTCTTTCCCGGAAAGTTGGTTGAACATCGGTAACAGCAAAAAAATAATTCCTAATGCAAGCATTATACTTAGCAAGGATATTAAAATGGATTCGACAAGAAATTGTACTATCAAAGACTTACGATCAGATCCAAATGTTTTACGGATACCCACTTCCCTGGCCCTTTCCAGTGATCTTGCTGTAGCAAGATTTACAAAATTTGTGCAGGCAATCACCAAAATGAAAAGAGCAATGATGCCAAAAATATAAACTGTTTTTATACTTCCATTTGCCCTTAATTCCGCTTCAAGAGCAGAAGTAAGATGTATTTGTTTTAAAGGCTGTGTATAATAATTATATCCATTGCCGGAAGATTTAAACTGCTCGTAGGTCTGACTGAAATTTTTTTCTATTTCTCCTGCAACATACTTCTGAATGATATAAGGAAATTTTGCTTCCAAGGACCCTGCAGAAGTGTTTGGAGCTAATAAAAGATAAGTGTGCGCAGCAAAGTTTATATAATTAGGTTCGCGGGTGTTTTGAAAAGTGGATGAAGCTATCAGCATATCAAAAACAAAATGCGAATTCTCAGGCCAGTCATTGCAAACCCCGGTAATTTCTAAATTATTATCACCATCTGTTTCCAACATTTTTCCAATCGCATTTCCAGCCGTTCCATAATAACGTTTTGCTGTGCTTTCATTTACCACTACTGAATTTGGTTTTAGCAATGCAGAGTTTTCATCACCCTGTAACAATGGCGCAGTGAACACCCGAAAAAAATTAGAGTCTGCCATCAACACTTTTTTTTCTTCAAAAATTTTATCATTGATCTTGACAAAAAAATTCCCATTACCAAGAAAATTAAAAAGTCTTGTGCTTTCCTGAACCTCCGGGAATTCCTGTTTTATGGCCTGGCCAATTGTTTGTGGAATGATAGAATAAGAAGTTGAGCGGCCGGGGTACTGGCGTTCGAGTACTACACGATAAACCCTGTCAGCATTTTTATGAAAAGCATCGTACCCCAGCTCACTTTTAATAAAAAGCACAATCAGTAAACAAACCGCCATGCCGGTGGCCAGGCCTAAAATATTTATAAGCGTGTAAGCTTTCCTTTTTAACAGGCTCCTGATGGCGACTTTGAAATAATTTTTTAGCATAAAAAGTTTTAAGGCCTAAGGTTAAGGTTAATTAAAGTACTCACTTACTATTGTCACCCTGAGCTTGCCGAAGGGTTGTATCCTGACTACCGAAAAACAAATACTTTTCATTTATTCAGTTCTTAAATTCTTCACAGGGTTAGCAGTTGCTGCTTTTATTGCCTGAAGGCTGATAGTAATAACAGCTACTAATGCCGTAACAACTCCTGCCAAAATAAATATCCACCAGGCAATGCCAATTCTAAAAACAAAATCTTCTAACCATTTATGCAAACCCCACCATGCAATTGGAAAAGCAACGAATGCAGCGACCAGAATTAATTTCAGGAAATCTTTTGACAGCATGCCCACGATATTGCTAATCGAGGCACCAAGCACTTTTCTTATACCAATTTCTTTAGTACGTTTTACTACTATCAACGTAGCCAAACCAAACAGTCCCATGCAGGCAATAAAGATGGAGAGAACAGAAGCATACCGAACCATGTTTCCTAACCGCTGCTCCTGGCTGTAAGCAGCGTTCAAAGCATCATCAAGAAAACGAAATTCGAAATCCTGGTCACCTGCAACTGACTTCCACGAAGTTTTTAAAAATTCAATTTGACTTTGTAAATTTCCACCGCGTAAACGAACTGATATACGCGGTTGAAGTGGAAAAAGCGTATTCATATCGCTGGATGCTCTTCTAATACTGTCCGGCTTGAGCGCCAGCATTGCTGGTTTTATGTCAGTATGTAATGATTCAAAATGAAAATCTTTCACTACACCTATTACAGGCTGCTGATATTTTCCGGGTAGTTTTTGCCCGATGGGATCTTTCCAACCATATTCTTTTACCATCGCTTCATTAACAATAATATGGTTAGAATCTGCCAGGTTGCCTTTCATAAAATCCCTGCCCGCTACAAGTTTTAAACCCATTGTTTTAATAAAATCTGCATCCACCGCATTGATCCTGAACTGGCGAAATATATCCCTATCATCTGAATAGCCCAATGTCATCCATCCTGATTCGGCCATGCTGAAAATAGCGTTTGTACTGCTTACTACCTGTGGGTTTTTTTCAATAGCCGTCTTGAATCTTACTGCTAATTGATTGCCTTCCAAACGTGGTTTATTTGTCGGGATAATAACTATATGCTCTTTATTATAACCCAGGTCTTTGCTGCGCAGGTATTTCAATTGCCTGCCGATTGTTATCGTAGCAATAATCATAATAATGGAGGCAACAAATTGCCCGGTAACTAATGCCTTTCCCAAAAACCCAACATTAGTTCCAGCTTTCAATTTTCCTTTTAATACCTGGATTGGTTTAAAACCAGATAAAACGATAGCAGGATATATGCCTGCAATCAGCCCGATAATGATTACAACAAATAAATAAAAGAGAATAGTGAATGCATCAAAGGGAATGGCAAGTTGCTTATTGGCTAATTGATTAAATGGCTTTAGTAAAATAATGGATAAAACAATGCCAGTTATTAAAGAAAAAAATGAAAGCATCAATGCTTCACCCCAATATTGCCTAATCAATTGTTGCCTTTCTGCACCCAGCACTTTTCTTATGCCTACTTCTAATGCACGGGTTGTGGAACGCCCAATAGAAAGCGTTACGAAATTGATACAGGCAATTAAAAGTATCAGGATACCTATTGTACCTAATATGTAAGAATATTTTGGATCACTGATGGGCTGATTACCTGCCGGCAGGACATTGTTCAAATGAATATCTGTAATAGGCTGTAGGCGTACGTTGTATTCTCCGGGCTTATAATTTTTAGCAACCAAAGGTTGCATAACAGTGGGTATTTTCGAATCCGCTACTGCAGTTGTTGTTCCTTTTTTTAATAAGATATATGTTTCTACTGAAACATTTGACCAGGCTTTGGTAATAGCATTTTGACTAAAAAAACGGTTTGCATTTGAAAAAGGGATCAGCATTGCAAACTGAATGCTTGACTCAATTGGAATATTGTTTAAAACGCCTGATACAGTGAATAATACTTTATCATTAGCTAATTGCAGTTCCAGGTTATTTCCAATAGGCGCAGTATTACCAAAATATTTTTTTGCAGTGGTTTGTGAAATGATGATTGAATTTGAAGTGGGAAAAGGATTTCGCATGTCACCTTCTTTCAAACTGAAATCAAAAATGTTGAAAAAACTGCTATCTACCATATTTACCGGATCGTTGAAAGTATTGTTGTTGAATTTGGTTAAGGCATTAAAAGAAAATACCCGGCAGGTGGTTTCTACTTCAGCAAGATTATCCTGCAACACAGGTCCTAATGGAATGGGTGTAACAACATTTGTAAATATTTCGCCCTGGTAAAATTCCTGTAGCCATGCACGATGAATCCGATCGGATTTTGTATGGAACCTGTCGAAGCTCCACTCACTGCGTACAAAAATCATTACAAGAATACAACAGGCAATACCTACCGCCAATCCTAATACATTAATGAATGTATAGCCCTTATGTTTAGCGAGGTAACGGAAGGCAACTTTGAAATAATTTTTAAGCATATAATCGTTATTTCTGATTCTACGTTTGCAGATGGCAAGATTTTTTCTCTTCCGGTATCCAACCATTTATAAAACAATGCAATACAACTCAACGTGTATGCCAGTATGTAAAGCCTTCGCAATAAGGGTATTGGAAAAGGAAATGCAATAGAAGTGTCCGAAAACGAACACCTGTGTACGAAAACGTACGTACATTTCTTATGCTGCCTGGCTTCCCGGAGCAATTGCATTTGTGTGTGATTCCGTTCTGGATAATTTTTTGCGAGGCAGCAACTACTTCAAACAGGTAAGAACTTCAATATTGTAGTTCGACTATCTAAATATTTTACGCCATCTCATTCAGTTCTTAAATTTTTAACGGGATTTGCAACAGCAACTTTTATCGCTTGGAAGCTGACCGTAATTAATGCAATCAATAAAGCAGCAATACCAGCAACTACAAATACCCACCAACTGATTGCAATCCGATAAGAGAAATCTTCCAACCATTTATTCATAGCCCACCAGGCAATTGGAAAAGCAATTATTGATGAAATCAAAACAAGCCTTACAAAGTTTTTTGAAAGAAGTGCAGTGATACTGAACACCGATGCACCAAGCACTTTGCGTATGCCTATTTCTTTTATGCGTTGTTCGGCGCTAAAGGCGGCCAGGCCAAATAATCCCATGCAGCCAATAAAGATGGCCATGATGGTAAAT
>MWVW01000282.1_pt1 | contig 11905 bp, 8 predicted proteins | sample 1047191 | NCBI WGS metagenome assembly MWVW01 (sample SAMN06349985, study PRJNA376086) | soil metagenome | isolation source: MtG22-5 sample Antarctic (ecotone) | place: Antarctica
ACCCATACCCTATTGTTAATTGGTAATTTTTTAATTGTTTGCGCTATTATTTGAGGGCGGGTCTTTATCATTAGCTCTTGCTTTTTCTCAATATGTCAGCCTCTTGCCTTTAAATAATCCGGTGGAAAATCTGGAAACTTCTCTTTTTAATAATCCTGCAGAAATAGAAACCAAACTACCTGATTCTGCAGATGCTGCAGATGCATGGATGAAAAAGCAATCCTCGTTTGCAAAAGCATCAGCTCTTGTACATCCTGATATTCATTTTTCTTTTCCAGTGGTTACAAAAAAAACGGGCACCCCACCCATTAGCAATGATTATATACTGAAATGGAGGGAGTTTATACTGCAATATCCATATGGTAATGTATTTGACTGGTTGCAATTTATTGGTGCGGATAATAAACAAGGAAATATTACAGCACAGGAATGCAATGATATTAATCGGAAATTGAGTTTAAAAAGTTTTGAAACCGGCTACAAAATACTGGTAATGTGGATGCCGGAATTTTTAGGTAAGGAAGGGAATAAATTATTAAAATTGATTGAGGAACCGCCTCCTGACACCTTATTTATTTTGGTAGCTGAAAATGAAAACGCCATCCTACCAACTATACTTTCCCGTTGTCAATTGGTAAAAATACCGGCAATTGAAACAGGTGCAATTGAAAAAGCTTTGATTACCACATGTAATTGCAAGCCCGACCAGGCAAAGCAATTGGCTACGATGAGTGAAGGTAATTACCGCGAAGCTTTGCATTTATTACAACATGCAGATGAAGATTTTTACAGCCTGCTGCGTGACTGGCTGAATGCTACACTAAAAAACAGTCCCGTTGCACAGGCAAAATGTATTGAAGAATTAGCCAGGTTAGGCAGGGAAAAACAAAAACAATTTTTACGCTATTTTACTCATTTGCTCGAGCAGGCCGTACGGCTTGAGGTTAGTTCACCAGACCTGCGAAAAAAATTAATAGAAGCCTTGCCAACCGGTGAGCAGGAGTTTATTACCCGCTTAAATAAAGTGATGTCTTTAGAACAAAAAGAGGCAGTGGCGGAAGAATTAGACAAAGCCACTTATTATATAGAACGCAATGCGAACGCAAAAATTCTTTTTCACGCATTGACAATAAAGGTCTTTTATATTGTTAAAAACAATGTGATCGTCTCTGTATAGGACAATGTCAAAAAATTAAACGACAGTTATTGAATATTGAGTGTTGAAAATTGAAAATTTTACGGTTAAAAGCTTTGAATGCTCAATGACCAACAAACAATATTCAATGCTCAAAAAGAGTGTAGTAACAAACAGCACTACGTACTGATGCATAAAAAAATTATATTTGTGTAAGCCTCGTAAGGGGCCTCTATATATAAACGGGGCATTTGGCTGGTGAAGAGTGACTTGTAAAACGCTATCGAATACTCATTATAAACTGAAGATGTTTTGCTTTTTTCATCTGAAGTGAATACGCTTTCGCATTTAGCAATTCTTATTGCTGAAGTACGCTGCCGCTCATGGCTATTGTGTACAAGTGTGCGACGCAACCAGGTTTCATAGCTATTCTACAGCCCGCCCTCAAATAATAGCGCAAACAATTAAAAAATTACCAATTAACAATAGGGTATGGGTTGTGATAGCTGTGGCTCAAAAGGTGGGGCGCCAAGTGGCTGCAAGAGCAATGGAAGTTGTGGTACTAATAGCTGTAATCGTATGAATGCATATGATTGGCTCGTGAACCTCCCGATTAATGATGCAGCCAGCTTTTGCCGGGTGATTGAAGTAAGTTTTAATAATGGTACCCGAAAGGATTTTTTCAGAAACAGCACTTTACAATATTTTGAAAAGGGAGACCTCATTGCGGTAGAAGGGGTTAGCGGTTTTGACGTAGGGGAAGCACAGTTAAGCGGAGAAATTGTTCGCCTGCAAATGAAAAAGAGGAAAGTTGATGAATTTAATCCTGAAATGAAAAAGGTATTACGGCATGCTACCGACCGGGATATAGAAATATGGAAACAAAATAAAGCCCGTGAAAAAGATGCATTGATTCGTTCCAGGGCCATTACCCGCCAGTTAAATCTGAACATGAAAATGAGCCAGATAGAATTTCAGGCGGATGGGAAGAAAGCAACCTTTTTTTATATTGCAGATGATAGGGTAGATTTTAGAGAACTGATAAAAATATTAGCTGGTGAATTCAGGGTGAAGGTGGAAATGCGTCAGATCGGCGCCCGGCAGGAAGCAGGAAAGGTTGGCGGCATTGGCAGTTGCGGGAGAGAATTGTGTTGCGCTACCTGGCTTACGGATTTTAAATCGGTAAATACAGCGGCAGCCCGTTATCAAAATCTTTCTATTAACCAAACAAAACTGAGTGGTCAGTGCGGCAGGTTAAAGTGTTGTTTGAATTATGAACTGGATACCTATTTAGATGCTTTGCAATATTTTCCTGAAAACGCAGATATGTTACAAGTAGCCAGGGGAACTGCTACTTTAATTAAAAAAGATATTTTTAAAAACCTCATGTGGTATGTGCTGCCGGATAGCAATAAACAATACCCGTTGACGATTGAAAGAGTTAATAAAATAAAATCACTGAATCACCAGAATATTATTCCGGAAGAAATGGAAGCAGTTGATGTAACCAGCACAAAACAAAAAGAAATTGAGCCGGCGTTTGTAGATCTTGTCGGACATATAAGTTTACAAAGCCTTGAAAAGGCAGATAAAAAAAGGCATCAGAAACAGCAATCAGATCAACGGCAGACTGGTATACCCCAAAGAGGGCAGCAACCACAACAAAAAAGTGGGCAGCAAAGAGGTAATAATCCGCAACAAAAATTTAATAAACCAGGACAGGAACAGGGAAAACAACAACCAAGAAAAAAGCATCGCCGGCCACCCTCAGCTAATAATAATTCAAAAAAAGATCAATAAGATTTTGGGAGAGAGGTTGCTAACAAAGCAGCCTCTTCTTTTTTTAAGGCAGTATAAATGGCATCCTGAATTTTTCCACGAATACCTAATTGACCAAGTAAATTATTGTTACGCGTATTATACACCCGGTTTGATAAAAATATATACACCAGTTTTGATTGCGGGTCAACCCAAACACAGGTTCCCGTAAAGCCAGTGTGTCCAAAAGTTTCCGGCGATGCCAATGCAGATGGATACGGGTCTTTTCTGCTGGCGTTATCTTTTTCAGGTTTATCAAAACCTAAGCCCCGCCTGCTTATATCACTGTTATAAGAGGTGAACAATTGCACTGTCTCCGGCTTTAAATAACGTTCTCCATTGAACTCGCCACCATTCAACAACATCTGGTAAAGCATGGCAAGGTCGAAAGCATTTGAAAATAAACCTGCATGTCCACACACACCGCCAAACATGGAAGCCCCTTCATCATGTACATAACCACGCAGAAGTTGCCGGCGAAAATGTTTTTCTTCTTCAGTAGGCACCACTCTTTCTATACCAAACCGTTGCCATGGCTTGAAAGTAGTAGAGGCCATGCCCATGGGGTTATAAAAAGTTTTTTGGACATATTGATCTAAAGGCATCCCAGAAACAGCATGAACAATTTTTCCTAATAAAATAAAATCATTGTCGCTATAAACATATTTTGGTGCAGGGCCTAATTTGCTTTGCATGATACGTAATAACATTGTATCATTCCAGTCCCTGCGCAACCAAACATTACGGGCAACCGGTATAGTAAATAATGTATCTCTTTTATCGCTGTACAAAGCAGGAGAAGGCATGCCTGTGGTTGTATCGATCGTCTCTCTGTAAAATTGTATAAATGGATTTAAACCTGCCTGGTGAAGTAATATTTCCCGGATCTTTAATCCTGCTTTGTCAGTTCCCTGCATATAAAAAAGATAATCGCCTAAAGTTTTATCAAGGTCGATCCTGCCCTCTTCATACAGTTTCATCACACTTACCGTAGTGGCAGAAATTTTAGTTACGGAAGCAAGATCATAGATACTTTCCAACGTAACTGGTAAGGACTTAGTGTCATATTCAAAATTCCCGAACGCTTTATGGTATTTTATCTCTCCATTGTGCACGGCCATCACAACCGCACCGGGAAATGCTTTTTTTACTATCCCGTCATTTACAATGCTGTCAATTGCTAACCAGTCAGCAGTTATTCCAACCGGACTCAAATTTCTAACAACAATGCCGCTTCCAAATTGATAATTACAAACAGTAACAGGGAGTTTACCAATGCTTGTAAGGGAGCCTCTTAAAAAATCAGCAGCCGCTTGTTGAAAAAGAGTATCATCCTGGTGCATGGCCACTAATGTTTTGGCTGTGCAAAAGTTTTTTGCTGCATATACATTTCCAAAAAGAAAGGTGGCAACCTTATTATTTCCCTGGAGGCCTGTCCACAACCTGAGAGCCGCCGGAGTAATATTAAAATTATTAGCAGGATTACCCGTGCGTACATTGGTAAACACGCCGATTATCAAAGCCTCATAATGACCATTATTTATTTGCTGAACCAATGCATCTGCTTTATCAGGATTTTCTTTAAATGAAAAAGAAAAAGTGTCAGCTTTCATATCTCCCTGCAGGCGTTGACCAAATTCTTTTACCAGGGGTGTTCCTATTTCGATATACGCTAGTTTTTTTGCAGGTGCTTTAGGGAAAAACCCAGCATCGTTACGCAACAGGGTTACCACATTGCGTGCAACTGCTCTGTTAATTTCATTTGCTTTTGCATTCAGATCAGCTAATAAATTATTGGTATCAATTATTTGTGCTTTCGTTAATCCTAAATCATATTTGGCTTCTAATACTTTCACCAGCTTTTTATCAAGATCTTTCCATTTTAATTTTTTCTTTTTTATCGCTGATTTGATGGCGTTAATAGCGGCAGGCACATCATCTGGCAGGCATAACATATCATTACCCGCAATCAATGCCTGTACGGCTGCTTCACCTGCAGGGAAAAATTTTGTTACCCCTTTCATTTCCAATGCATCTGTAAAAGCTAATCCCTTATAATCCATTTCATCTCTTAAAAGATCTGTAACATTTTTCTTTGAAAGAGATGTAGGACGATTAGGGGTATTGTCTATTGCCGGAATAGAAAGATGAGCGATCATAACGCTACCAACGCCGGCTTTGAATAATTGTTTAAAAGGATACAACTCCAGCGAATCTAATTTTTGAATGCTCTTGGAAATAACAGGCAGATCATAATGAGAGTCCACTTCTGTGTCACCATGACCTGGAAAATGTTTTGCACAAGCCATGATGCCTGCATCCTGCATTCCTTTTGCGTAGGCTACACCTAAACTTCCTACCTTATATTTATCCTCTCCAAAGGATCGATAACCAATTACAGGATTATTTGGATTATTATTTACGTCAACAACGGGTGCGTAGTTTACATGCACACCGATCCGCTTCATTTGTTCACCCACTGCCCTGCCCATTTCATACACGATCTTATCATCATTCAGCGCACCCAGGGTTAATTGATAAGGAAATTTGATAACGCTGTCTAAACGCATTCCAAGGCCCCATTCTCCATCAATAGTAACAAGTAAAGGTGTTTTTGCAAGTGATTGATATAGATTAGTAAGGTTAGCCTGTCTTACCGGCCCGCCCTGGAAAAAACAAAGTGCCCCTACATTGTATTTTTGAATTTGATTGATGACGCCATTAACATGTTCAGAACCCAGGTTACTGTGTGCTCTGATAACCATTAATTGTGCAATTCTTTCATCTTTAGAAAGTGATTTGAACACACTGTCAACCCATTTTTCTTTAGATAAAGAACTATTGTATTGAGCAAAGGAAGAGGAAATAAAAAAGAGGAATAAGGAGGCGATAAGAACATACTTCTTCATACTAGCAAATTAGTACAAATAGCTTACCTGCGCTACTTGTTATCGCCAAAGGCTTTATAAATTTTTAATTAACTACAAGGCTTTTATCCAGATATTAATATCATGTGGAGCAAGCTCATACCCACCAAAATAAGGATACAATAAATAGCCTTTTGCTAATGATGTAGTGCTCGATCTGGGTAAATATTCTGTTATTTCATCTATAATAAAAGTATAGATAGCCTCACCAACTTTAATACTGCAATTCACTTCTTTGCCGATGGTTACGCTACCCAATTCTTTTGATATAACAATGCCATTATTATAAACATACGCAAAGAGGCGTAAAGCATTATCACTCCACCGCCAGCCAAAACGAGCACTGAATTGATGATGGTCTGCATTGTTATCTGAAAACCCATAAAGCTTATTAATATCATATTGATTGATGGGTAACAAGCTCTGGTAAATAGCTGAACTATCAAATTTCACTGAAAATTTCAATTGTCGTGTCTCTATAGGTTTATATAAATTGCCATCTGTAAATTGCTGTCCTTCCCTGATAGTAAAAAGAGTAAAATAATTAGAGAGATCGAGACGGGTTAAAGTTCTGTCCTCGAAAATAATATCAGTGGATCTTGAGCAATTGCAGAATAGTAATAAAATAGCAAAATAGCACAGGGCAGCAGGCTTTTTCACAGGTTTTCGTGGATTTATAGCTAATGTAATAACTGAAGACAAGCTATCAAAGTACTAAGAGCTTAACATTTAATAAAGTTTCATTTGCTACGGGGAAATCCTTAGAAAAATTTCTTTATCTGCTCCTTTCACTATTTTTGAAATTTACAAAGAAAGATAATTGTGGCTGATAGAATACAACTACTTCCAGATCATATTGCCAACCAGATTGCTGCCGGTGAGGTTATTCAACGTCCGGCCAGTGCCGTAAAAGAATTATTAGAGAATGCGGTAGATGCAGGAGCCACTTCAATAAAACTGATCATAAATGATGGGGGCAAATCATTAATCCAGGTGATAGACAATGGTGCAGGCATGAGCGAAACGGATGCCCGGTTGTGTTTTGAACGGCACGCAACTTCCAAAATAAAAAATATTGATGATTTGTTTCATATACGCACTATGGGTTTCCGTGGAGAAGCATTGGCATCCATTGCCGCCGTATCACAAGTGGAACTGATCACTAAAAGAGAGCAAGACGAAGTAGGCACTTGCATTGAAATTGAAAACAGCCAGGTAATAAAACAACACCCGGTTGCAGCTCAAACTGGTACAAGCATTGCCATGAAAAATCTTTTTTTTAATGTGCCTGCACGCCGCAACTTTTTAAAAACCAATACATCCGAAATGCGTCATATTGTTGACGAATTTACACGAGTGGCATTGGCTTTTCCAGGAATTTTCTTCTCTTTAACTAATAATGGCCAGGAGCTATTTCATTTGGAAGAAGGGAGCTTAAAGGGCCGTATTTTACAATTATTAGGTAATCATTACAACGCAAAACTGGTAAGTTTAAAAGAAGAAACTGATTACCTGAATATTTATGGTTTTGCAGGCAAGCCTGAGACAGCAAAGCGCACCAGGGGCGATCAATATTTTTTTGTTAACAACCGTTTTATTAAAAGCCCCTACCTCAACCATGCTGTGACGAATGCTTACCAGGATATGATTACACCAGATAGTTTTCCGGCCTATGTATTATTTATCGACCTTGATCCTGCAGTGGTTGATGTAAATGTTCATCCCACCAAACAAGAAATAAAGTTTGAAGATGAAAAAATTGTTTATGCGTTCATACAAGCAGCTATCAAACATGCCCTGGCTCAGTTCAGTATTACACCTACTTTAGATTTTGATTTAGATGCTTCTATACAACGCCTTGATGCCATACAAAAACCTTTTACAGAAGATAAGCAAACGGCTACAAGGTCATCATCCATTTTTCAAACCTTTATAGAAGCTAACCAGGCACATAAAATTGAATCGGGTAAAGAAGGCGATTTGAAACATTGGAATGAATACAAGCCATCCCCTCCCCCCAACCAAACTGATATAAGTGAGTCCGCCTTTTCTGTAACAGATCAGAGAGACTTGCTTCATGCGCCAAATTCATTGCAATCATTATTAATTGATGCAAAACCAGTTCAATTATTTAATACTTATATATTAATTACCGTTTCAAATAGTTTTTTGTTGGTACACCAGCAGTCTGCACATGAACGTATCATTTATGAGCAATTAGTTGATGCGATGAATGGAAAAGCAATTGCTACCCAACAAAGCTTATTCCCCGCCACTATTGATTTGATGCCCGCGGATTCGGTATTATTAACAGAACTGTTGCCCGATCTGCAACAAATGGGTTATAGTATTGAACCCTTTGGCAAGCACACGTTTCTTATGCAAGGCACACCAGCCGATCTGCAGGCAGGAAATGAAAAACAGGTGGTAGAAAAAATTATTGAGCAATACAAAAATTTTACACCCGAATTAAAATTATCAAACCGTGAGATGCTGATCCGCTCTGTTTCCTGGCAGCAAGCTATAAAAAGCGGCACGCCGCTTTCTGAAAAAGAAATGCAAAGATTGATCACTGACCTGTTTCAATGTAAGCAGCCTAATATTACGCCTAATGGCAAGCCAACATATACTGATTTTAAAAAGGAAAGCCTGGAAAAAATATTTGGTCGATAAACACGGTGTCAGACATCTAAAGATGTCAGACACATATATGATTAACAAGTCATGTGGGCTCAATTTTGTACCTTTCAGCAAAACGTGACGTATGAATGTAACATGGAAAGCAAAGAATGAAAAAACTTTGAAAGAAAAGATAAGAACAAATGAAGATGAAATTTCAAGGATTAATAATTACATGGAGAATTATTTTGCTACTGAAGATGAAACCAGGAAAATGCAGTTAAATATCAGTGCACTGGAATCTGCGAACAAAAAGTTAGAAAAAATGATTCCTTCAAATCTAAGCCCAGATCAGATCATCAAGATAACCAAGCCAAATCTTCCGGTAGCAGAAGAAAATTTCAAAAAAAATTCTGTTGGTGTGATTAAGTTACCATTTGCAGATGGAGATTCAACACGTCAAGCCACCTGGAAGTGGATATTAAATGAATGGCAATACACAGGGTATGAGTAACTAAACTTTCCTTGTCCCTTCCGATGGTTAATGTCGCTAACCTTCTTAGAAATTTTTTCTCACCCCTTGTAAAAAAGTTTCTACTGCCCTTCTGACATTTGTAGCGGATGAGGCCTGGTGATTATTAACCAATACAGAAAAAAGCAGCAGTTTGTTTTTTCGCGTGTACATAAAACCACTTAATGCTACTACACCTGAGAGGGTTCCGGTTTTTGCATAAATAAAAGTGCTATCGTCTTTGTAATAGTTAGCTAATGTGCCGTCATTGCCGGTTGGAAAAATTTCTTTAACACGTTCCATTCCAAACTCATTCTTCATCTTATTTAAGATGGCAACAAAGTCCTGTGGCGTAAATAAATTATAGCGGCTCAATCCTGACCCATCAGCCCATCGGGGCTTTTGTGGAAGGTCTTTAAGATCTGTTTTTAAAAGAGTATCAATAATCTTTGAATTGTTCATTATGCCCAGCAATTCATCACTTACCATCAGCAAAGATTGCTCTGCAAAGAAATTATCACTTCTATGCATCATGGGTTTTAACATCGAATCTGTCGGTTGAGAATGGATAGCTGCATATTTTGTTACCGAATCTTTATTTCTTAATGTTTTTTTAACCGATTTATTCAAAGTATCCTGTAACAACAAATAGATCGTCCCGCTATTATCTGTATAAAAAGGAATTTGCAACTCTCTCCCACGTTCCGTAGCAGTCTTAGCAAAAAAAGAATTCTCCGCTAACTTTCTTTCTATGGCGGATGGATAAGTTTTATAATCCAGTGTGCTGTCAAAATTAAAATTCCCTTTGAAAAAGTCCGGGACCACTGAAACATTTTGTATTGGTCCTTTAAAACGAACTACATTTCCATATACAGGCATAGCACTTCTTTCAGCCATATAAGCTTCGCTGTAGTCATTCCACGCCCAGCCACTCCCCCAGGCATCATCTTTCCAATTAGCGAGGCTTAAAACTATTTCCTTATCTGTATTTTTTAAAAAATCAAATACTCTTTGTCTTTCAAAATCGGGATGTAAAAAAGTAGGATCGCCTGTAGGATAAATAAAAATAATATCATCAGAAATTTCATATTTAATGCCGGGCAGGTTTTTTCCTAAGTATTTCATGGCCACGTAGCAGGTTGGAATTTTTGTATTGCTTGCCGGGATAAAATATTTATCGCCCTGGTGATTATACCAATATTTATTTGTTGCCGGTTCAAAAACACTAATGCCAACGTGGGCCGTTTGAAGTGATGCATTTTCAAGTACCATTTTTTGAGCAGACCTGTTTATCTTTTTGGATACGGAACAGGAAGTAAAAAATAAGCAATAGACAATAAGCATAAGGCAGCTCCTATGACGATGTGTATTCATTGAAAATTGAAAATTTTATTTATGGTCTTTCCTGTGCCCGCAGCCATCTTTCCGGGATTTCATTACTGCTGGCTAATAAATAATCTTTATAAGAGCAAGCAATAAAAGCTTTATCCGGTAACTGCATCCACCACCTGCCTGTCTTTTTACTTTGCAAAAAGACAGTTTCTACTTCTGCAAAAGCCGTATGGTATTCATTAAATGATTCTCTTTCATCAATGGTAACATCCCGATTGCCACGGCTTCGTCCATCAACCAGGTACCAAAGCATATGACTAATCTGTTTGGCAGTTAGCGATTCCTTATCATTTTCAGGTTGATAGCCATAAATACCGATACATAGCATGTTAGGACTCATGCCTGCATATTGCATTAAAGTGCATGCTTCTTCACCGTTTAAGCCGTTGGGCGAAATCGTATTTGAAGGCGCAAAGGCATGCGCCAGCGCAGCTATATCAAAAGATAACAATTGGCAATTGCGAATGACGGGTTCCATTTCCTCCAGCTTTTCTTTTACCGTTCCAACCCTGAAACAATCAAACCGGAATTTGTCCATCGTTTCCAGCATACGCGGGTGAACGAAATAACTTTGAAAAGCCAGATGATTATAATGGCGCATGTAATTTGGCTCTGCGGTAAACATTTCCATTAAAAACTTTTCGCTGCGTAATGGTGAATCAATATTTATATCGATCAATGCATCAATACCTAAAGCATCTATCGACTGCTTGTCATCAGCAAAGGCAAAATATTGCGCAAGCATCAGGTCATGGGAGCCACCTAAAATGACAACGGTTTTACCAATATTCATTAATTCATGTATCACCATTTTAAGCGCTGCATGGGTATCTGCAAGGGTATTGCCGGTTTTTATATTGCCTATATCTCCTAATCTTACATCAGTATGCCAATAAAATAAGTTGAAAAATTCTTTGCGTACTTCATCTGCTGCATTGCTTATGGGGTACAGACCCGCACCCCGCTGCTCTCCACAACCCACTAATACAATTTGTACGTCATCTAAATCCGGAAATACTTCCTCATACACCTGAATAGTTTTCCCAATTTGACCTTCTCTATATCCGGCATCATTTGATAACTGTTCTTTGTTTACAGGAACCAAAAAATCAGTAATGTTTAAATAATCTGACATTGCTGCAAGATAAATAGTTTGAAGTTTGTCTGAAAGACTCCTTCGGAGAAGTTTTAGGTTTTTGCCTGTGGTAAAATGAACATTCAATTTGTATTTTATTTCATTAAATTGGTGACGAGTTTTTTAAGTAAACTTTTCTGCTTCTTTTAAAGCTTTTTTAAACCAACTAACTTTTATGGCACATAAACAGGATATTGATTTTACTTACACATCACTTGACAAAATATTTCGCCTAAGCCTTGGGGAATGTGCTGATTTTAGCGGGGCAAGATATAACGGAGATTTTTCAATGGCACTTGAGGAGGCCCAGGAAGCAAAGCATAAATTTATGGCTGACGAACTCAATATCCAGGAGGGTAGCAGGGTGC
>MWVW01000283.1_pt1 | contig 11901 bp, 9 predicted proteins | sample 1047191 | NCBI WGS metagenome assembly MWVW01 (sample SAMN06349985, study PRJNA376086) | soil metagenome | isolation source: MtG22-5 sample Antarctic (ecotone) | place: Antarctica
TTATTTAATGGGGTGCCGTATGCCCTAAATGAATTTGCTATTCATAAGCGTGATGTTTCTCCAATGATAAAAATCCACACCTATTTGAATGGTGAATTATTAAACACCTATTGGGCTGATGGATTGATTTTAGCAACTCCAACCGGCTCTACTGGTTATTCATTGAGTTGCCAGGGACCTATCGTATTTCCCGATGCATGTAGTTTTGTAATGACCCCTATTGCACCACATAATTTAAACGTTCGTTCAATTGTAGTTCCTGATAATATTATTATCTCATTTGAAATTGAAAGCCGTTCAGACGATATTATCGTTGCCCTGGATTCACGAAGAGAAGTGGTCAACAAGAACATACAATTAGCTGTAAGAAAAGAAAGTTTTACCATTAATCTTGTGCGCTTAAACGAAAATAATTTTTTACAAACCCTGCGTAATAAACTTTCCTGGGGGCTCGATAAGCGTAATTAAATATTTCAAATACCAAACTTCCGGTTATTTCGTTTCATTGAAAAGAAATTGTATTTTACATGAGTATGAAAAATTTTTTCATTGCTATAATAATCTGTTTACCCACAGTTCTTTTTGCTCAAAATTCCGTTACCCAGGAAGGGGAGTTTGGGGTAGGTATAGGAGCTGGGCATTATTTTGGAGACTTAAACACCCGTGCTCATTTAAATCGGCCTAAGCCTGCTGCTACTGCTTTTTTCCGAAAAAATTTCGGTAATTATATTGCCCTTAGGATAGGCGCTAGTTTTGCGCAATTGGGTTATTCCGATGTGTATAATACGGACAACGCATTTAACCATCGTCGTAACCTGAGTTTCAATACCAATGCCTGGGAACTTGCTCTTCAAGGCGATTTCAATTTTTACCGTTTTCTACCTGGAGACCCTGCTTTTCGTTTTACTCCGTATGTAACCTTAGGCGCGGGGCTTTTCAATTATGATCCGTATGCATATTTAGGCAACGAAAAGTATTACTTACGCCCATTAGGTACAGAAGGACAGGGGGATACTTCTTATCCAGACCGCAAACAATACAGTTCCATGGCAGTTAGCATACCTTTTGGAGTTGGAATAAAATACTCCATTAATGAACGTATAAATATCGGTTTTGAAATTGTACATAGGTTTACCAATACTGACTATCTTGACGATGTAAGCAAAACATATGCAGATCCCGGTATCTTTCCACCCAACCCGGACGGCTCGCCTTCCCCTGCCTTTTTATTACAGGACAGGTCGTATGAAACAGGCCCTTTGATAGGAGCAAAAGGATTTCAAAGAGGTGTTAGTACTAATAAAGATCAGTTTGCTACAGCAATATTCTACATTAGCTTTAACCTGCAATCCTATAAATGCCCCACTGCTAATTAATGCTCCCATCCCTGAACGGAGCTCCGGTTTTAAAGTAAAGTATTGAATTTCCACTTTTACACTATCCGGTTAAAACGAAGGATTCGTAGTTGGGTAATCGTTTTTTCTCAAAATCCAGCTATCCGTGATTACATTTGTGCTCTGTCATGAGTTCACCTGACATTTTAGAACAAATAGATAAAAGCCAGCTTCCACGGCATATTGCTATCATTATGGATGGTAACGGTCGTTGGGCAAAAGAACATGGAAAGGATCGTTTGTTTGGCCATTTTCACGGAGTGGAAAGTGTACGGAACATTGTGGAAGGTTCTGCCGAATTAGGCATAGAATATCTTACGCTATATGCTTTTTCTACAGAAAACTGGGATCGGCCACAATATGAAGTGGTAGGGTTAATGGAATTGTTGGTAACTACCATCCGCAACGAAATTGAAAGCCTGCACAAAAACAATATCAAACTTCATGTAATTGGTGATTTAAGCATGTTACCTGGTTATGCAAGAAAAGAACTCAGCGAAGCCCTTGAAATTACCAGTCATAATACGGGCTTAAATTTAATAATGGCCTTAAGTTATAGTGGTAGATGGGAGCTATTAAATGCTGTAAAAAATATTGCGTGGGAAGTAAAAAACAATAAACTTAATGTAGAAGAGATTGATCAGCATACATTGCAACAATTTTTATGTACGAGTGAGTTTCCAGATCCGGAATTAATGATCCGCACCAGTGGTGAATACAGGATCTCAAACTTTTTACTTTACCAGTTAGCCTATGCTGAGCTTTACTTTACAAATGTGCGTTGGCCTGAATTTAGAAAAAATAATCTATACGAAGCTATCATTGATTATCAATCAAGGGAAAGACGTTTTGGTAAAACAAGTGAGCAAATGAGCAGCCCCCTGTCCCCCGGTGGGGGAACTTAGAACATATCAACTTTGTTTAACACAGTTAGGTTTCAGTATAGCTTTACTTTTTATTTACCAGCGATATTGCTACTATCATTGACTGTTGCATTGCACTTGTATTTTCGGAAACGTATTAAGCAAGTGCATCACATTATCTGTAATAACAATTAGATAAATGTTTGTACAAAATATTATAATGAGATAAGCCGCAATACTAAAGTTTGATTGAACTAAGTTCCCCCACTGGGGGGCAGGGGCGAGTGCCTTTTTAACAAAACCGTTTGAAAATTACCGTTAATTTGCCGCACAAAGCTTGTAGCACCTTTTGCTTACGGATGACTGACTGAACATTGACTTTATGCAACAATTTTTTTCCCGGATTTCTACACTTATTTTTTTTATAAGCATTAGCACATTTTCTGTATTAGCACAAGATACTACAAGGCCAGGTTCGGTAGATCCAGCCTTATTAGAATTAGAAAACAGCCGCATCCCAAAAGAATATACGATCAACTCCGTAAAAGTAGCAGGTGCTAATTTTTTGGATACTGCTATTGTCATTTCCATCTCCGGTTTGCAGGCGGGAGATAAAATACAATTACCGGGTGGAGATGCATTTTCAAAAGCCATTACTAACCTATGGCGTCAACGGTTGTTTTCAAACGTACAAATTTTTATTACTGCCTTGCAAGGCGACAATATTGATATTGAGATCAATGTTCAGGAAAGGCCGAAGCTGGGCGATTTTAAATTTATCGGCATAAAAAAATCAGAGGCAGAAGAGTTGCAGGGAAAAACTGGTTTAACAAAATCAACCATTATTACAGAGAACACCCGCCGCAATGCAGTAGAAGCAATTCAAAAATATTATATCGATAAAGGGTTTAAAAATATACAGGTGCGTATTGAAGAAAAGCCTGACCCCTCATTAATAAATGCTAACTCACTAACATTTTATGTTGACAAAGGCCAAAAAGTTCGTGTAAACCAGGTTGGTATTTATGGTAATGAAACAGTAAGTGACCTCAAGTTAAAAAAGGTAATGAAGGGGACAAAAGAGATGTCAAAAATTACATTTCATCCCGACAAAGTGAAAAGCCCTTATGGCGAAAATGATCGTACAGAATTTGGTGATTATATTAAAGATTTTGGTTTTCTTTCTCTGTCAAAAACCAGGAATTTTTTAGATCCTTACTTCCGTTTTAAACTTTTTAGCGGTGCCAAGTTTGATCAAAAAAAATATGATGAAGACAAAGAGAAATTATTGGGTTACTATAATTCAGAAGGTTACCGGGATGCGCAAATTGTTGCTGATACGCAATATTACACACCTGATGGCAATTTGAATATTGATGTTAAAGTAGAGGAAGGCCGTAAATATTATTTTGGTAATATAGTATGGAAAGGAAATACAAAATACAGTGATTCCCTATTGAACGCAGTGCTTCGCATCAACAAAGGCGATGTATATAATGTTGATGTTTTAAATAAAAGAATTGGAAAGCAATTATCAGCAGAGGGTGGCGATATTGGAGGTTTATACCAGGATGATGGTTATTTATATTTTAGAATTGAACCTATAGAAACGGCTGTTTATAATGATACGATTGATCATGAATTACGAATGATTGAAGGGTCACAGGCCACCATACGCAATGTAAATATTATTGGTAATGAAAAAACCAAGGATCATGTAATTCGCAGAGAGTTACGCACCGTTCCGGGTGATAAATTCAGCCGCACAGATCTTATCCGTTCACAACGCGAACTATCGGCTCTTCAATATTTTAACCAGGAAAAAATTAATCCAGGTATAAATCCTAACCAGGAAGATGGAACGGTAGATATTAATTGGGAGCTGGAAGAAAAATCATCCGATCAGTTAGAGCTTTCTGCGGGTTGGGGCGGTGGCGTAGGTTTGACGGGTACATTGGGTGTAACGTTCAATAATTTTTCAATAAAAAATATTACAAAAAAATCATCCTGGGATCCTTTGCCAACGGGTGATGGGCAAAGATTAAGTTTGCGGTTACAATCAAATGGCCGCGCCTATCGTTCGTATAATTTTTCTTTTACTGAGCCCTGGTTGGGTGGTAAAAAAAGAAACTCTTTTACGGTAAGTTTTTCAAACAGTAAATTCTCAAATGCCTTTGACCCCTTTACAGGCAGAATGCTGAAAGAAAGAGCAGATTCCAGTTTTTTACGCACTATGAGTCTTGGTATTTCATTAGGCAAGCAATTAAAATGGCCCGATGATTACTTTAGTCTTGTTTACTCTTTAAATTTTACGCAATATAAATTAAAGGATTATCCTGGATTTTTCCGCCTGAGTGATGGAACAGATGTAAGAAGCGGTACCTCAACCAATGTAAGTTTAAGACTTGGCTTACAACGCTCCTCTGTATTTGATCCTACGTTCCCACGCAGTGGATCTAATTTTGTAGCCAGTGTGCAGTTAACGCCTCCTTATTCTTTACTAAATCCTGATTTGGTTAATTCTAAAAATCCTTATAAAAACCCCGAATATCATAAATGGCGTTTTAATGCCGAATGGTTTGTACCTATTGGAAAGCCTTCAGGCGCTGATAAAAACCGCCAGTTTGTTTTAAAAATGTCAGCAAAATATGGCTTCATGGGGAAATATAATAACAAGCTTGATTTTTCACCATTTGAACGCTTCCAGGTGGGTGGGGACGGGTTAACAAACAGTTATGGTTTATTAGGCTATGATGTAATATCACATCGCGGTTACCCTGTGTATGACCAATCCGATCCATCAATTAACCCTGACCTTAGTAATGCAAGTAGATATTTTACCATTTTTAATAAATACTCTTTGGAGCTGCGATACCCATTGGTAACAAACCCCGGGAGTACAATTTATGGTCTTACTTTCTTTGATGCTGCTAATGGGTGGCATTCATTTAAAGATTATAATCCTTTTCGTTTGCGTCGCAGTGTAGGTGTAGGCATGCGTTTCTTTCTTCCCATGTTTGGCTTGCTTGGCTTTGATTACGGTATAGGATTAGACCGTTTAAATCCGGCTGATAAAGGGCTAAAAAATGCATCACGTTTTACATTTATGCTTGGTTTTGAGCCTGAATAAATTTAGATTGAAATTTTCTAATTTATAATTTTTCAACAATGAAAAAAATTTTTTTTCTCTTGGCCTTCAGCCTTTGCTTTGTAGCTTTTGTGCATGCACAGCGTTATGCTATTATTGATACAAAGTACATTTTAGATAAATTGCCGGATTATAAATCTGCCCAAAAAAATATGGATGACATAGCCAGTGGCTGGCAAAAGGAGATTGATAAAATGCAGCAGGATTTAGACAAAATGTACAAAGATTTTGAAGCCGAACAGGTGATGTTAAGTGAAGAGCTCCGCAAAAAAAGAGAAGATCAGTTATTTGTAAAAGAAAAAACACTGCGTGACCTGCAGCGTCAACGCTTTGGATTTGAAGGCGATCTTTTTAAGAGAAGACAAGAGCTTATTAAGCCCATCCAGGACAAGGTATATAACGCCGTGCAAAAATTAGCTGTGCAACGCGGCTATGATTTTATTTTAGATAAGAGCGAAGGAATTACGGTTATATTTGCCGACCCAAAACTTGAAAAAAGCGAAGACGTGCTGCGTGAACTGGGTGTTAAGTAAGTAAAACATTTGTAAAAGTTCAGTTTCGTTACAACCAATACAAACAAAATACGCATCATTAAAACATCATATAAAACTCAAATGAACAAGATGAAATTATTTGTTATTGCAGCATTTATTCTTTTAAGCGCAGGTGGCGCCATGGCACAAAAAACGGGTTATATTAGATTAGAAGATGTAGTATCATTGATGCCTGAAGTTGGTAAAATAGATACACTTCTGCAAAAGTATCAGACAGATTCTTTAAATACACAGTTTACGTATTTAGTATCAGAATATAACCGGAAAGACAGCTTAGCAAATGGAAAAGATTCTGCTAAAACGCCTGCGGCAACAAGAAATCTTATGAGGCAGGAATTGGAAGGTTATGCTTATCAAATTCAAAACTGGCAACAGATAGTACAAAATGCCATGCAGGGAAAACAAAGCCAATTACTGGAGCCTGTTTACCGCAAAGCGATGAATGCATTAAACCAGGTAGCTAAAGAAAATGGATATAGCTATGTTTATACTAAAGATGCTTTATTGGTGGCTCCCCCAGGAGATGACCTATTGCCTTTAGTAGCTAAAAAGTTGAATATTAAAATGCCGGTTAACAATCCAGCGCCGACCATACCAAAAAAATAGATATGAATAACTATCTTTCATCCCGCCAGGAACCGGCGGGATTTTTTTATATGATTTCTGAATAAAATAGATTTGGTGGAAGAGATTGTTTCCAGTTGGTAATTGGTAGTTATCACTTCGTATTTCTGATTTCGTACTTCATACTTCTAACTTCGTTCTCCCATGTCTCCAATAGGTGTTTTTGATTCTGGTTTTGGTGGCCTAACCGTTCTTCGCGAATTTGTGGATCGTTTGCCTGGCTATGATTATTTATATTTAGGTGATAACGCTCGTGCACCCTATGGAGGCCGGTCTTTCGAAACAGTTTATCGATATACTTTAGAATGTGTAAACTGGATGTTTCATCAAAATTGCCCGCTAATCATATTAGCTTGTAACACCGCATCAGCAAAAGCCTTACGTAGCATACAACAAAATGACCTTGAAAAAATATCTTCAACGGCAAGGGTTCTTGGCGTTATCCGGCCAACCACAGAAGTCATTGGACATTATACATCCAGCAATCAAATTGGAATTTTAGCAACAAGTGGAACAGTGCAATCAGAATCCTATCTTATTGAAATTAAAAAATTTTTCCCTAATGTAGGAGTGGCTCAAGAGGCTTGCCCAATGTGGGTTCCACTCATAGAAAATGGAGAACATACCAGTAACGGAGCTGATTATTTTATTGAAAAGCATATCAAAAATATATTGAAATTGAATCCTGAAGTTGACACATTATTACTTGCCTGTACGCACTACCCGCTACTAAAAGAAAAAATTAAAAAACATTTACCATCTTCCGTAAAACTGATTTCGCAGGGAGAAATTGTTGCCAAAAGCCTGCAGGCATATTTAGAAAATTATCCTCAGATAGATGCGTGTATCTCAAAAAATAAACAACGTTTTTTTTATACAACTGATTCCAGTGAAGATTTTAATAGTAAAGCAAATATTTTCTTTGACGAACATGTAAATTCGGTTCATGTAAGTTTATAAGGATTTGAGCCAATCTTTTATTCCTTTATAAATTTGTTTGGCTACTGCTTTATGAAAATCATCGTTCATTATGCGTTGCTCATCTTCTGCATTGCTTAAGAAAGCAACTTCTACCAAACAATTTGGATATTCTGTTGGTCCGCTTAACGCAAAATTAAAGGCCCCGATATTTCCAAAATTATTCAGTTTCAATCCGAGCATTCTATCTAAAATATATTGAGATAGTGGACGAAAGCCTATGTACCGGTAATAAGTACTTACTCCTTTTACATTTTGATTTCCGGCAGAATTCAAATGAATGCTAATCAATAAATCAGGATCCAGTTCCCGCAACATTAGCGTTCTGTCTATCATACTCAGGTCTGTATCATTGTTACGCGTCATGAAAACGTTTACCTTTTTTTTTCTCAAATAATTCTCAAACTCTTTGGCAATTTTTAAAGTATATTCTTTTTCCTGGATTTTGCTGGTCAATCCTGCTGCGCCGGTATTTGTGCCTCCGTGGCCTGCATCAACTGCAATTTTCAGCGCTTTTATTTTAAGAGAAGCGGGCTGTTGTTTAATGCGGATATTCAACACATTGTTTTTATAATAAATAAAATAGCCCCAATGTTGATGATGCATTAATTCTATATGCACCCGAAATACATCATCTTCTATCTGCTCATGCCATACATTTTTTACTTCCTTTACTGTTTTTAGCTGTGTTATCCAGTTGGTATTGTTTATTAAACCAAAAACATCTACAATAATTTTTGATGGAGTAATTTCCTGCATGCTTCTATATGGCAAACGCTCCGGCAAGGCCAATGATACATAATCATACTTATCATCGCCATACACTCTCCAGCTTGCTGACAAATAAAAAGGTTTTATTTGGATACTGCTATCCCATTTAAAATTTTGCTTTGGTAAATAAGCGGTATGATGCATTGATAATTGCACTTTGTAATCATCGGTAACGCTATCTGTAATCTGCACAATTATATTTGTGTCGAGGTAAGTCATTTTAGCGCCACCAAGGCGATCATCTCCCAAACGATACTCCAAATAAGGCAACCGGGCTGAAGTTCTTCCATAAAAAACGTTTTGTGAAAAAAGATAACTACAGGAAAAACTGAAAACAACCAAACATAAAGACTTCATAAAAGAAAGATAAGTATAAATGCTCTTTTGATTGTTTGGTAATATTACGACAGATGAAAAGCAGTAGTACCCTATTTTCTTTCAATACTTAAAATTGATAGGATTGAATTGTATTTTGTTCGAAGGAATGCTGAAAGCTTCCCTATCCTGAAAAACCAATCTTATGAATTCCGCCACAGTTATCGGCAGCATAGCTTCTTTTGCTCTATTACTTCCGGTTTTTATTATCGTTTGGTGTAAATTATATAAACATATAAGCCTGCTATCTCTTTTATTTTATTACCTGACTACGGCAGTGTATAATTTGGCAGGTGAGGGTATAATTCCACTTAATAATGGGTTAAGAAAGTTTTTGGGTATCGTCAATAATTACCTCGATGTTCCTTTAATGCTTATTGTGATATTGTTATTTTGTACTTCCAAAAGAAAACAAATTACTGTTTACATTTCCATCGCAGTATTTGTGCTGTTTGAGATCCTCGTAGGTATTTTATTTCAATTTAAAAGGGAGAGCTTAATCTATATATTAGGCCCTGGCATTTTATTGATCTTTATTTATGCTTTAACATTATTTGCCCAGCATGTAAAAATAAGCATCGAAAAAAATAAGGGGTTTGGAAAAACATTCATGATTACGTCTATACTATTTGCCTATGGATGTTATATAATGATCTATTATTTTTATTACATACAAAAAACAAAAGATGTTAGCGATGTATTCCTGATCTATTATATTGTATCTATTGTTTCTTCCCTCTTGATGGCTGGCGGTTTGATCTTAATCTACAAAAAAAGCAAACAAATTAAAGAAGTACAGACAACAAGGAAAGAATTGGCTGTTTTCTTCCAGCGCTAAAGAAAATATTTTTTTTGATCAATCATTTCATTTGCTATTCTTCTGCGTGCCTCTTTGCTATTGAATGACTGTGCTTTTGTAAATCGTTTAATGCCCATTAAAATCATGCGCTGTTCATCGCCTTCAGCAAAAGCATTAACTGCATCTTTCCCATACTTATTAATCTTATCAGCTGCATCGTATAAATAACAACCTAGAATATCCTGATAGATAGAAGCGTCTTTCGCTTCACTTAATTTCATTACCCTCAGTAACAAACTTTCAGAAATAAAAGTTTCCATTGCCATATCAGCTATATTCATCAACACTTCCTGTTCGGTCTCTAATTTCATCATCAGTTTTTGTGTGGCAGCACCCGCCGTTAACAAAACAGCTTTCTTAAAATTATTAACCAGTTTTTTTTCCTTGGCAAAAGGAAGTTCCTGGTCTTCATTAAAATCCGGGATACTCATTAATTCCTGTTGCACTTTCATGGCTGCACCCATTATATTTAACCGGCCCTGCATGGCACGTTTTAGTGTCATATCTACAGTTAGCAAACGATTGATTTCATTGGTGCCTTCAAAAATCCGGTTGATACGGCTGTCGCGGTAGGCACGGGAAATGTTATATTCAGCGCTAAATCCATTACCACCATGTATCTGAACGCCTTCATCCACAACATAGCTCAGCGCTTCACTTCCCTGCACTTTTAAAATTGCACATTCAATGGCATATTCCTCCGCCGCTCCCAACAATGCCTCACTAAAATTTTTCCCTTCGTTTATTAATTCGACTTCTTTATCATCAATCCATTTAGCAGTGCGGTATATAGCACTTTCACCGGCAAATATTTTTATTGCCATTTCTGCCAGTTTAAATTTAATGGCACCGAAATTGGCAATGGGTTGTTTAAATTGCTCGCGGGTAATAGCGTATTCTACGGAAGTAGTAGTTGCCCTTTTAGCGCCACCTAAAGTTGCAGCTGCTAATTTCAACCTGCCTATATTTAAAATATTAAAAGCTATTTTATGGCCTTTACCCAGTTCGCCTAATAAATTTTCTACAGGCACTTTACAATCCTGGAAATATAATTGCACAGTGGATGAGCCCTGAATGCCCATCTTATGCTCTTCCGGACCTTGCATAAATCCTTCTGTTCCTTTTTCTATAATAAATGCAGTGAACTTATCACCATCCACTTTTGCAAACACAGTAAAAATATCAGCAAAGCCTCCATTCGTTATCCAACATTTTTGTCCATTTAAAAGATAATGCTTGCCATCATCACTTAAATGTGCTGATGTTTTGGCTCCCAGGGCGTCGCTGCCACTGTTAGGTTCGGTTAAACCATATGCGCCAATCCATTCACCACTAATGAGCTTAGGAATATATTTTTGTTTTTGAGCATCATTACCAAAATATAAAATAGGCAAAGTGCCTATACCGGTATGAGCAGAAAAAGCAACTGAAAAGGAATGACCGGCGCCTAAATAATCACTGACAATTGTTGAAGTAACAAAATCTTTTCCCAACCCGCCATATTCCTCCGGGAAAGAAGTAGCCATCAAACCCTGGTGGCCGGACTTTTCAACCAATGACCGCATAAGACCAGGTTCGAGGGCATCTATTCTATCAAGCTTAGTAAAAATTTCATTATCTAAAAACTGATCGCACATATCGCGGATCATTTTTTGTTCTTCAGAAAACTCTTCGGGGATAAAGGTGGTTTCAGGATCACTTTCTTTTATCAGCCATTCGCCACCTTTGAGGGTTTTGTTTACGATTGTTTCCATTTTTATTCGTTTAAGATTTTAAGTTTAATTGTATGGTTGATTGGTTCACGAGTTCACGAGTTCACAAGTTTAAGGTTTACAGTTTACAAGTTTATCGTTAATCGTTGATAGAGGTCTTTCGTACTTCCAACTTCTTAATTCATTACTGTCCATTCAAATTATCATATACTTTTTGCAATACCTCTTTACATAATTCCACCTGCTCCGCCGGCACTCCTTCCAAAGCTTCATTCAATGTTTCCTCTGCTAATTCCATGGTTTGCTCCTGCAACTTCAAGGCTGCTTTTGTTAATTGCACTTTGTTGATGCGCCTGTCGTTTTCATGGCTTACTCTTTTTACTAAATTCAGTTTTTCAAGGTTGTCAATAAGCCTTGTTATGCTTGGCTTATCTCTGAATGTTGCATTACATAATTCCTGCTGGCTCATGCCATCTTCCTTCCACAAATGATATAACACACTCCATTGTTCAATGGTGAGGTTCAGATTATTACCATTAAATTTTTTTTGCAGGTGGCGTGCTATGGCAGTAGATGCCTTGCCTGAAATAAAACTATATAATTCCCCTTTCCTAAATTGGTTG
>MWVW01000284.1_pt1 | contig 11867 bp, 11 predicted proteins | sample 1047191 | NCBI WGS metagenome assembly MWVW01 (sample SAMN06349985, study PRJNA376086) | soil metagenome | isolation source: MtG22-5 sample Antarctic (ecotone) | place: Antarctica
CCTGGTATATATAAGTTATCTGAACCTCATTGGGGAGGAAGATGAAAAAGCCTTAGTGTATTTTAATAAAGATTTTTTTCTTGAACTCACAGAAAGAGTATTTGATTACTTAAGCGATATAGAAGAAGTGTTGACCACGGATTTTTATCAAAACTACCTTATACCCGATGATGACTTTATTGACTTTAAACTTAAGTTAGACTGGTTTACGTTTAAAGGTTATCTAACGAAGATAGAATTTTCAAAAAAGTTGGATAATCTTTTATGGAAGTTGATTGACGAGGAGACAGATAAGACCCTTATTTCGCCGGTGATGTACGGAGAAAGAGACCGCCTGATGTTTGAAGTGCCTTCAGCCCTTACAGCATTTTTTCCAATCGATATACTGGCAGGCGCCATGCATTGCGACGAAAATAAGAAAGCTGAAATTAGAAATCTTAAATACAGGCCTCACGGCATTTTTCATGTGCAACATGAAACAGCTTCGGATTATTTATTTCTTCACACTGCTACAAATGAGGAGTTTAAAATTGTCAAAAAAAGTTTTAATAAACCATTTGACAGCAGCAAAGAAGAATACTGGATCACATCGGTGGCTAAGTGGAATAACGAATATTATATTTCGGGCCTGTGCTTGCCCAGTCCATATCATGGTAAAGAAATTTATAATCGCAATATTGAAATGCAACATAGCTTTCAAAAACATTTTCCGGAATATCGAAGGCATATAGAACAAACGGCACTGGAATATCGTAATGAAGCGGCAAAGTTTTTTGGAAAGGATTTAATTGTTTTTGAGACCGGTCACCAACTGCAGAAAAAACTAACTGAATTTGATCAATGGTATTTTGATCATGTATCTGATAAATCGAAACTTTCCACGGATACAAAACCTGTAACTTTTATTCTTCCTAAAGAATTATTGACTGCATCTAAAATTGCATTGTTTATTCCACCTGTAGATGGGTTACAGTTTATTACCAAACATGAACAACTTTTACAACTATTGCAGACGAAAGAAACAGATAAGGTAAGTATTAACGAAATAGAAGAAGTGCTGCCTATGCTTTTGGATGACAGTGTTGGACCGGACTATTGGTTTTATTTAAAAGAAAATTTCCCCATCCCCAACCTGTCTTTGTTTATGAAATGCCCTGCAGAAACAGATGAAGATTTTGAAGCATTGCTCCGCATTTACCGCTCGAAAGATTTTTCACCACTTAAACTTCCGCGGTTTACCACATTTACTTCTGAACGCATTAGTCATGAAACAGCGAGGCAAATTTTTAGCAGGAAAGAGGAATAAAATGGCATCGTGCAATGTTTGTTGAACCTTATTTATCGTTGAATCATTTTCTTCAATTTTGCTAAGAATAATTATATGCGTCTGCATGTCTTTTTACAAATTCAATATAACGTTGATCTTTTACCCAGCTTTCAATCGATCCAACACAGCATCTCATAGATAAGATTATTTCTGAGTAAATTTAAGTATGCATAAAAGATGGTTCCATTTGTTTGCATACTTTTCTATTTCATCAATCTTGCTTGCCCAGCAATATCCCTTTGTTTATTATACTCCTAAAGATGGCCTGGTTAATAGTCGTGTACGAAGCATTAAACAGGACAGTAAAGGCCGTATGTATTTTATTACTTATGGCGGATTGAGTGTTTATGATGGCACACGTTTCATCAATTACAGGCAGGATAACGGTTTGGCCCATGAACTGGTAAATGATATAGCCGAAGTGGGACCTGACTCGTTTTTGATAGCTACTAATACGACCGTACTGAATACACTCATCAGGGGAAAGCTGGGAGTTTATAGAACTGCTGACAATTTTAGTCCGCTTGTCAATCGTTTTCTGAAAAGCATTAATGGTAAATGGTATGCTACTGGCGATGATGGTTTGTTTTTACTTGAAGGAAACCGCTTCCTCCGTCTTCCTTTTATTGACAGCAAAGGGAATGATATAAGAGCTCATCTTGACAGGATCGTTGAATGGAAAAAATTTTTCCTCATCATTCCCTGGAGCAATGAACAAAGAAAACTTATCCTTTACGACAGGATAAACCAAAAAGTTGCAGATGTTTATTTTGAAGAAACATTGAATAATGCTGCTGTTGAATCAACAGGCAGAATATGGATCAGTACTTCTGAAGGAATAAAAATTATAGATACACTTTCCCTAAGCAAAGGGATCATCCATTTTATAAAGGCGCCACCTGAATATAAAAATGTAACCAACCGCCGTAATGCTTTTGTTTATGCTGATGCAGAGAATAATACCTGGTTTTATAGCGGAGATAAAGTACAGAAGATATCGCAGCAGCTTCAGGAACAATTTATTTCAGCCAGGGAAGGCTTGAAAACCGGCAATTTATCTGATCTTTTCCGGGATAGAGAGGGTATTGTCTGGATGGCTTCTGATGGAAATGGGGTAATAAAAATGAGCAACCCCAATATACAAATACTGAATAATTTCTCGGGTCACCCACCTGATATTATTTCAGGCATGGAGTGCCACAATGATACCATATGGCTTTTTAATTCAAAAAACCGCAGTGTTTACAGAATTTTCAATAACGAAATGCGGTCGTTTCCTCTTGGCGATGAGAAAATGAAATCCGGAAATATTTATGTAATTAACCAGGAGCTTTGCATTATTAATGATAGAAGAATAATTTCTGTCAGGAATAAGAATGATGCAAACGCCTATACGAAACCAGATGTTATTACTGTTGAAAGCACCCCGAACATGCAGTATGGCACAGGAATAACTGATCCACATGGAGCTATTATCCAGCATATAAAAACAAACGACGGCCTTTTTTATTTATACGTAATAAAAGATGGCAAGCTGCTTATGAAATACCAGTTAAGCTAAGTGATCATTCTGTTTGGGCTTTGACCAATGAGGGCAGTATTTTAAAAATCACTTCCGCTTCTCCTGCCAGACTGCCTTTTCCTCCCCCGCTTTTACTTACTTCTCTTTTGGTAAATAACCAGTTGTACAACGACACGATGGTTAATTTTTCTTACCATCAAAACAATCTTTTATTCAATGTGGCTGCGCCATCGTTTATAGACGAAAAATCTATCCGGTACAGTTTTCTGCTTGAAGGAAGCGGTAATAATACCTGGAGCGAACCCTCTAATATTGCCTTTTTTAATGTAATGAATCTTGCTCCTGGGAAATATACGCTCAAATCGAGATCAGAATTTCCCGAAGCCATGTATCCTGTACAAACCCTGTCATATTCGTTCGTAATAAAACCACCTTACTGGCAAACCTGGTGGTTTAGAGCAGGGATCGGAATATTAGGAATTGGGATATTGGTTGCAGGCGTTCGTTTTTACTATCGCAGGAAGTTAGAAAAAAGAATAAGCCTGCTTGAAAAACAACAGGCTGTTGAAAAGGAACGAACCCGCATCGCCACCGACATGCATGATGACCTGGGCGGAGGCTTATCAAGAATAAAATTTCTGAGCCAGTCCATACAATTAAAAACGAAGGAGCAAAAAAGTATAACGGATGATGTAAATAAAATTGCACAGTATTCCGATGAAATGGTGGATAAAATGGGAGAAATAGTTTGGGCATTAAATGAAAAAAATGATTCGCTGGCCGACCTGCTGGCGTTTACCAGGGCTTATGCAGTTGAATATCTTTCTTCAAATAATATTGCATGTGATTTTAGAATGCCGGATGCTGTGCCTGAAATATTCATAAGTGGAGAAACCAGGCGCAATATTTTTCTTTCAGTTAAAGAAGCCTTGCATAATATTATTAAACATGCAGCAGCCACGGAGGTTATTTTACAAATTGAATTCGATAAAAATTTAAAACTTATTATTCACGATAATGGAAAAGGAATCGATTTTGATCATATCCGCAGGTTTGGTAATGGTTTGGTCAATATCCAGGAAAGGATAAAAAGCATTGGTGGCAAAGCAAGTATCACAAATGATAAAGGAGCTTTGATTCAACTGGAAGTGCCAGTATAACTTTTGTTATATAAAATTTACCAGCTTCATCAACTACATTTATTGCAGAATGCCCATCACCATTGTAATAGTAGAAGACCTTGAAGAAGTGCGAAGTGGCCTGCGTCAAATCATTTCTGCAGATCCGCAATTTAAGGTAGTGGCTTCTTTTGCAGATGCAGAAACAGCAGCAGAAAATTTAATATCGCTGGAAGTTGATATAGTTATAATGGATATTAACCTGCCGGGCATGAATGGGATTGACTGCATAAAGCTCCTAAAAGAACAATGTCCTGGCACGCAGTTCATGATGTTTACTGTGTACGAAAATAATGAGCAGGTTTTTGATGCGTTGCAGGCGGGTGCATCGGGTTATCTTCTTAAAAAATCATCTACTGAAAAAATTAAGGAGTCATTAATTGAATTGTATAATGGAGGCTCACCCATGAGCGCCAATATTGCCAGGAAACTCGTTAGCTCTTTACAAAAAACATCTGAGCCTGTTTTTTCTTCCACCCTTTTATCGAAAAGAGAAAATGAAGTTTTGCATTTATTATCGCAGGGGCTTTTGTATAAGGAGATCGGTGATAAATTAACTATAAGCACAGGCACTGTACGCCAGCATATTCATAAAATATATGAAAAACTGCACGTTCAAAACCGGACAGAAGCACTTAATAAAGCTTTTCATAGTAAGTAGCAGTTGATTGTTGATTGTTGATTGCTGGTTGCAGATCGTTTCTTTTTGCCTGTGCTCCTTTTTCCTTGTTCCTTGTACATCTGTTCCTTCCTGTTTCCTTCTATTCTACCTTTTACCTATTACCTCCGTTCAGCCTATAACTTTTGTTCTATTGTCTGGCAATAGCTGCCCGTGTAAGTTTACAGTGTAAAAAAATTATGATGAAAAAAACTGCAGCGATTATATCATTTTGTCTATTTGTTTTCATTTGCCTGTCAACAATTATTGCTGGTGCACAAACAAAGACAAAAAACCCACCACCAAGATATGATACGATTATTGTGAAGCATGTAACTGTATCAAAACCTGCTAAAAAGCCAGCAGCAAAACCGGTAGCTAAACCTGCAGTGAAACAGGAAATTGTTTTACCTACGCCAGAGTTTATTAACCAGCCCTGTTACTATGATAATAATGGTAATAAGCTTATTAAATTAGAAAATGCCAATGCGCTGATGGCAACTAAAAAGAAAACGTTGGGTCTGAAAGGTGCTAAACAGTCCCTGAGCATGGATGATCCTTCTTCCAAAATACGTTTCGTTTCAAAAAAAGATATTGTATTCTTTATTAAAACCAGTGGCGATGTAATTGACCTTACTTCTTATATCAAACTATACCAGTTTGTACCTGCCGATCAAAAAAGGGAAGTGACTATTAGTTCCAAAGAAGGTCTGGTGACAAATAAAGACGAGGAAAAAGGTAAACTGATTGCCTTTAATGTAAAAATGATTTCAAAAGATAATTACATGATTGAGTTTGCCCAGACTCTTGAAGCCGGCGAATATGGATTTGTATGGGTTAAAAATATGGAACAGAAAGAGTTTACAGTTTTTGCTTTTGGCATTGACTGGAAGAGTAGTGATTAGGGAAGCTGCGAGCTATTTAGCTACAAGAATAACCGATAAAAATTTTAAATACTAAAACAACGAAAATGAAAAAATTAATTTTCTTTCTGTTAATGATGGTCCCCTTTTACCTGTTTGCGCAAATAGGTATAAAAGCAGGTTTAAACTTTGCCAAAGTTGGTAATGCTTCTGATATAAATAGTAGCAATAAATCTGGCTTTCATGTCGGCTTATTTTTAGCGCCACCATCAAAAAAGATTCTCAGTTCCAGAACAGAATTACTTTTTTCCCGCCAGGGTTATGATTATAAAACAAGCACCACTTCCGGCGATGTAGATCTTGACTATATCCAGATGGGACAATTAATGTCTATAAACATTAGCAAATATTTTTCCCTGATGTTTGGTGGTCAAACCGCTTATCTCATCAGTGCCCAGGCAGATAGCAGTAAAAGTGGTGGAGCATCCAATCCTTATAGTGGCATCATGGATTTATATAACAGGGTTGATTACGGTTATGCCCTGGGGGCCGAAATTCACCCGGTTATGGGGCTGATAATTGGGGTAAGATATAATGTGAGTTTAGCCAAAATTTATAAAGATGTTCAAAGTTTTCAGCGACCATCTTTTACAAGTGAAGATGCAAAGAATAATGTGATACAATTATCTGTCGGCTGGCGGTTTGGAAAAAACGGCAAAGAAAAGAAGGATGATGAACAGTAAATCGTGAGTGGTCAGCGGCGAATGGTAATAAATAAATAATCCCGAAAGAGTGGCATTCACTCACAACTGACCATTCACCACTCACTCTAACTAAAAAGATAAAAATTATATATTATGAAACGCTTAATATTTTTTGCTATCCTTTTTTGTTCAACTTTTATAGCGTTGCTGGCTCAAAATAAAATAACCTATCCCGATCCTGAATTCAGCAATGAAATTACCTACCTGGTTAAGGATAGTGTTCATTCATTGGTGCGGCTGGAAAAGGCCAGCTCAAAGGCAGAAACAAATGTAAAAGCAGCAGGGTTTGGTGGTATGGAAAATGGCTATGTAATATGGGGAGAAAGATCGAATGTACGTCTAAAAGCGGGCCGTGACCATTTCTTCATTTTTTCAACAGGTGAAGCTACTTCGAAGTCTTCATCCAATGCTGACTCTATGATGCGGGCCAATGGAATTGACCCTTCTATGATGCAAGGTATGAGCGGCATGAATGACCCTGCCAATACAATTAATTTATACAAAGCCGAAAAAGAAAAAGGCGAAAGAAAAATACTGATGATGAAAAGCGGGGGCATGATGTCAATGGGTAAAAAATCAAAATCAAGCGATAAGTACACTTTCTGTGTAAGAAAAATACGTGAAGGTTATTGGGAGCTTGTAATAGACAAACCACTGCCCAAAGGGGAATATGCTTTCACTAAGTCAGGAGGGATGAATATGAGCATGGATGGCAGTGTAACCCTTTATGCATTTGGGATAGATTAAAATCACCGGTGTAAATATGCTTTTGTTAAGCGGGACCGGGAAGTGATTAAATAGTATTTAATTTATTGAACCCTATATTAGCAGAGACGGTTTATTTCTCCGCCGTGTTTCTTTTGAAACACGGTTTTTTTATTTGTTGTTGGTGAAGAACTTTAGAAAATCGAGCGAAGTTGAACTGTAACAATTTTGATATTTATTATTAGAGGGAATAAACAACAGCTATTATTTTGGAGAAATTAGTTATGGATTTATAAATCATTTGCTTTAAAACCAGCTTCATTATAAAATCATCAATAATAATTACCGGTAATCCAAAAAAAACTGGTCGTCTAAAAGTTGGTTCTATTTTTGAGCAAGACAAAAAAAATTTAAACATTCACCCGAAAAAAAAGTAAACAATGAAAAAATTATTAGGCCTTGCCTTACTTGCTACAGGATTAATGGCAAGCACAGCCATAAGGGCTCAAACGGACGAAGATAAAAGTAAAAGACCCAGCCCTCCGGCTATAGCGAGTCAAAAAATTGAAAGCGGCGCTACCATCAAAATAGATTACAGCCAGCCATCAGTAAAAGGAAGAACTATTGGTAAAGACATTGAGCCAATGGATGGCCAAGTATGGCGCACAGGAGCTAATGAAGCAACCGTATTTGAAACTGATAAAGACTTAACCATACAAGGGAAAAAACTGGCGGCAGGAAAATATGGTTTGTTCACATTATTTATTGGTGATACTGCTACCGTTATTTTTAATAAAACATGGAAACAATGGGGCGCTTTTAAATATAATGCAGCAGATGATGCTTTGCGGGTAAAAGCAGATGTAACTAACGTATCTTCTCCTTCAGAAAAACTGACTTTCAGTATAAGTCCTTCAGGTATAATTGACCTGTTTTGGGCTAATAAGAAAGTTACTTTTACAGCTAAGTAAAAGTTATTCTATAATTGATTTAAGAGGTTGCCCCGATGGGTCACCCCTTTTTTTATGAATTAATAGAAAAATTTATTTCTATATCTGTAATACTCTTTTTTTGTCACTGCTTTTAAAAGCTGCTTCAATAATCCGGATTACATTTACTCCTTCTTCCGGAGCAACCGGCACTAGTGCACCATTGCGAATGGCTTTGTAAATGCCATCATAATACTCCATATAGTTTCCCTGTAAAGACGGAATATATTCCCTGATAATTATTCCCTCTTTTTCTGTATGCAACAAACCTTTTTCACTTTCCGGTTCTGTACCCCAATTTGGTGTGCCGGGTATTTCGCCAGCCATCAATGCATTTTCCTGCACATCTGTTTTGTGTTTAATAAATGAACCTTTTGAACCGTGCAAAACGTAACCGGGCAATGCTTCGCGAATAAGATAACTTGATCTTAAACGAACTCTAAGCGGGTCATAAAACAAAAGCAGCTCAAAATAATCATCCACCTGCGAAACAGGCCTGATAATTTGTATGTCGGCAAAAACCGCCTGTGGCATTCCGAACAGTTGTAAAGCCTGGTCAATTAAATGCGAGCCAAGATCATACAAAGCACCGGTACCAGGACCAGGAATTTCTTTATGAACTTTTGGACTTAACACTTCTTTATAACGATCAAAATGAATTTCAACCTCTACCAAATCGCCGAGCCATCCTTCTTTGATAATCTTTTTTACTGTTTTGTAATCGCTGTCGTAACGCCGGTTTTGATAAACCGATAAAATCTTGTTTTGGTTTTTAGCCAATGCTATTAATTCCTCCCCTTCCGAACCAGTTACTGTAAAAGGCTTTTCTACAATCACATGTTTTCCTGAAAGCAATGCTTTTTTTGCATAATCATAATGCGTAAAATTGGGTGTATTTACTACTACCAATTCTACTTCCCCATCGGCGAGAAGATCGTCCAGTTTTCTATAGGTTTTTACGCCGCCATATTTCTGATCTGCCAAATTTTTTGATCGCTCCCAAACAGCATAAAAATTAAATCCCTCATGCACATGAATAAAAGGCGCATGAAACAATAACCCCGACATACCAAATGAGCAAAGAGCGGTGTTTATTTTAGGCTTTGACATTATCTGAAATTAAATAGAACAAAAACTGCTGTAATAAAATGGCTAGTGACAAAAATTTGCATTTAAAATTTAGTTCCCCGGTGTTGTGCCTGGCGTTTGTTCCAGTAAGCGCATGATCTCATTAAGATTTGGAGCTAAAATTATTTCGGTACGACGGTTTTTTGCCCTTCCTTCGGGTGTTTCATTACTATCTACCGGTTCGTACTTACTGCGTCCACTCGCCGTGACTCTTGTAGGTTCTACATTGTATGTATCTGTAAGCAGGCGTACAATAGCTGTAGAACGGGCAGTGCTTAATGCCCAATTGTCTTCATATTTTCCGCGGATGGGAATAGAATCTGTATGCCCTTCAATCATAACACCAATATCTGTATTACTATTTAACGCCTGCGCCAATGTACCTAAAGCTTCTTTTCCTCTCGGGTTTACTTTTGCACTACCGGAAGGAAACAAAAGACTTTCCTGGAGACTTACATACACTTTTCCATTCTTTACAAAAACGGAAAGCTCTTCCGGCTTAAAATTAACCAGGGCATCTGTCATTTTTTTTCGCAGGTTTTCAATAGCCTGCCGTTGCTGATCCATCAATTGTCGCATTTGGGTAAGTCTTGCCTGCTCTTCCTGCAATTGCTGTTGCGTCATATTTGCGAGACGAGCTAGCTCAGCAGCATTTTTTCCCGTAGCATCAATCTGGCTAATTAACCGGCTGTTTTCATTTTGGGCATCAGTTAGTTTTGCATTTAAACTGCTTACGTTGCTATTCAGTTGCCCGTTCTGATCTATTAAACTTTGTTCCCGGGACAATGCATCCTTGTATTTCCTGGATGAAACACAAGAGGATAATAAAACTATCAATACAAATCCCATTGATAACAGCTTTTTGTAAGTCATGTCGTTTAATTTTGATTCAACCGGCGAAAAAACTATGCCGGATTAAAAATAAAATAAATCTTTTGCCACAGCTATTTGAATTTAAAGCAAGAATAGATAACTGGCTTCACATCGAAAGAAAATTGCTGACACTAAATCCATTATTTAAAGGCGTAGATATTCAAAGAGACACTTATTTTAATGTGCCGGATGGAAGACTGAAACTGAGAGAAGGTTCTATTGAAAATGCATTAATTCATTATCATAGAAACAATATTGCCGGTGCCAAACCATCAGATGTGTTATTGTACCCGCACCAGCCAGAGCATGCATTGAAAGAAATACTAAAAAAAGCCCTTGGCATTAAAATAATTATTAGAAAGACACGTAAAATTTATTTTATTGAGAATGTGAAGTTTCATTTTGATCAGGTTGAAAGTTTAGGAAACTTTATTGAAGTGGAAGCTATTGATAATGATGGCAGCATTGGCACGGAAAAATTAGAAAAACAATGCAACTATTTTATCTCTTTCCTTGGAATAAAGAAAGAGGATTTTATTGCTGAATCCTATAGTGACCTTTTACTAAACAAAAACACAAAGGTTTAAAAAAAGCTACACTATTTCTACATAAGCATAACGTTATATGAAAAAACTGTTTTCACATAGCCATCTATTCATTTGATTTACTGTGAATTAAAAATTTAATATCCTCTTTGATAATATGGCATAAGTTTTTTTATATCAATATAAAATAACAATTATGGAAAGAGAAATAAAAAGCAACTGGGATAACAATGATGTTGATACGAGTGTAAGCAAGGAACTTACAGAGGGCCTCGCTGCCAGCGAAATGGCTGACCGTGGTCCAAAAGCAATAGATACCACTAAAAAGGATTGGCCTGATACAGATGGCAAAGCAAGTTTAATGGGCGTAAGGAATCCAGGAAATGAAGCAGGCGATGATGATGACGATGATGATGATATTGATTTAGATGACGATGAGGATTTAGATGCAGCAGCACCCGCTGTAGCAGACATAGACTCAGCTGAAATTGATGACACGGATATTGAAGATGACCTTGATATCACTTTGGATGATGATGAAGAGGAAGAAGAAGATATTTAATTGAAGAAGATATTTTAATTCAAAAACCAGCAATGACGCTGTGTTTTTATGCTTTCATAATTTCTTTTAATCGTTGGGCATTTCTGAATGCATGCTCATGAATATCATTTTTAAAGAGGGTATTCCTGTAAATAGCAAATGATAGAAAGGCTGTCAAAATTTCCGGGTAAAATTATTTTATTGGTGCATCGGTTGCTTAATTTTTGAGGTGATGATATGCTTTGGGCTATCAATCCTTCATTTTTGGCAATAGCTCTTTACACTCCAATTGATTTGGCGTTTTTATTTCATTCCCTGGGAGGTTTCAGGCTGCTTTTTTAATGGCTGCTTGCCTTCGCTTGGTAATGATGGAAGCATTGGCTGTCATCATCCCAAAAAATATCCAGCACTTTTCCGTGATGGCATTTCTTGCGTTTACTTTTTGCAGGAGGTAGTGGTTCTTTTCATTTCCAAAACTGCCTTCTAATCTTGTTCCTCTTTCTTTATCCAGTACCGCCCTCATTACTTTGCTTTGTTCTACGAGGTGTTCTTTTTGTCTGCCCTTAGGTATAAAGTTGGTAACAATAGTGCCAGCACTGCAATAAGTTCTGTTGGCATTGGTGGCGTATATTTTATCGGCACTGTGGTGGCTGCATTTGCCAAACAATTGCTGGTGAAGGGCTATACATTTTTGCAGTCTTGTACCTTCATTAAAGGCATCGTAGCTAAAGTGTTCTATAAAGCTGATACCATCTATTTGCAGCTTGTTTACTT
>MWVW01000285.1_pt1 | contig 11855 bp, 11 predicted proteins | sample 1047191 | NCBI WGS metagenome assembly MWVW01 (sample SAMN06349985, study PRJNA376086) | soil metagenome | isolation source: MtG22-5 sample Antarctic (ecotone) | place: Antarctica
AGATCGGAGATCAATATTGTTGATTTTCTTTTGGATAACAAAGCTTCCGATGTACATGTGCTTATTACCAACCAGCGTACTGGTGGTGGTGGAGACCAATATCAATTGATTTTTTTCGGGCAAAATAAATTTAAAAATTTGACGGATACTATCAGATTTAATACAAGCCCGAATGGAACTGAATTTGAAAATCGCAATCAGTTAATTAATTATATCAAAATCGGCTTAACTCCTTTTGTGTCAAAAACTGCTGCTGCAAAAGATATAAAAATTGAATTTAAAAAATCTGACACTACGAAAGGGGGTAAAACTGAAACTATTACTACTAAAGATCCCTGGAATTATTGGGTTTACAAAGCTGGAGCGAATGGCTATATTAATGGTGATGCTATTTACAAAAGTTTGCGATTCAGCGGCAATTTTTCTGTTGATCGCACTACAGAAGAGTTAAAGGTTAATTTTAGACTTTATGGAAGTAAAAATAAGTCTACTTATGAATATGAGTCACCAACTGGCATTGAGAAGTTTGTAGTTAACAATAATAATTATGGGCTTTCTCACTCCCTGGTAAAAAGTATCAATAGCCACTGGAGTTATGGGTATGAGGCAAATTATAGCAGCAGCACTTTCTCCAATAACAAAAGAATGCTTTTCCTGAAATCCGCTGTTGAATATAATATATTTCCATACAAAGAAGTTAACAGTAAATATTTTACTGTGAGTTATGGTTTAAATGTGCGAAACAATAAATATTATGATACTACTATCTACAATAAAATAAATGAAACTTTATACGCCCATGGCGTGGAGGGAAATATTTCATTTAATCAGAAATGGGGATCAACATCTGTAGGTATTAACTATCAGAATTATCTTCACGATTTTAAATTATTCAACCTGGGCGTCAGCGGTAATATTAACGTGAGGATAACCGGTGGTTTATCTTTTAATTTCTTTGCTTTTGGCGGACTAACAAGGGATCAGTTATATCTTCCTAAAGGCGGTGCTACTGAACAGGAAATATTAACCCGCCGGAGACAGTTAGCATCCGGCTATAACTATTATACAAGTTTTGGTATCAACTATCGGTTTGGTTCAAAACTCAATAATTTTGTAAATCCCAGATTTGAAGGTGGAGGTAGGAATTTCTTTGATTAGGTATGTAATTTATACATTCTTAATTTCCCCTAACAGATCCTGTAGTACTTTTTTTGCATCCCCAAATAACATGGAAGTTTTGGGCTGAAAAAAAAGATCATTTTCAATTCCTGCATAACCGGGCTTCATACTCCTTTTATTTACTATGATATTTTTTGCTAATTCAACTTCTAAAATAGGCATACCATATATTGGGGAAGAAGTGTCGTTTTTAGCAGCAGGGTTTACAACATCGTTGGCACCTAATATCAACACAACATCTGTAGTTTTAAATTCATCATTAGCTTGTTCCATCTCCTGAAGCTTTTCATAACTAACGTCAGCTTCAGCAAGCAATACATTCATGTGACCGGGCATTCTTCCAGCTACCGGGTGAATTGCATATTTAACTTCAACACCTTTTTCATTTAATGCTTTCTCTAATTCATGACAGCTATGTTGAGCCTGAGCGACTGCTAATCCATATCCAGGAACAATAATCACCTTATTTGCATAACTCATAATTGTAGCTGCATCATTAAGTGAAATTTCCTTATAGTGTCCCTGATCTTTACTGCCAGCAGCTGAAGAAGAATTGTTGCCGCCAAAGGAACCCACCAATACATTTACCAAACTGCGGTTCATTGCCTTACACATAAGGATGGTAAGCAAAGTGCCTGCTGCACCAACTAAAATGCCCCCGGTAAGCATAACTTTATTATCATATAAAAACCCTCCACATGCCGCTGCAACACCTGTAAAAGAATTCAAAAGCGAAATCACAACCGGCATATCGGCGCCGCCAATCGGCATTACAAACAATACTCCGTATATCAACGACAAAGCAAGAATTCCATATAATAAAAAATTATTTTCCGGATGAATTACAAGATAAACCCCGGCTGCAAGGGCTAAAGCTAAAAGTAAAAGATTAAGAATATTTTGTCCGGTAAAACTAAAATCTTTCACCTTCCCATTTAATTTACCCCACGCAATCATACTGCCTGCAAAGGAAACTGCACCGATTATCAGGCCTAACACGATTATGAGAACTGTTGGCTGAATACTACTTATATACTCACTACTATTATTAACTGCAAGCTCTTTAGAAATATGATTAAACTCAACTAAAGAAATGAGGGCAGCACAGGCTCCTCCCATACCATTAAAGAGACTTACCATTTCCGGCATCGCAGTCATCTTAACTTTTCGGGCAGCCAGGGTACCAATTACGCTGCCTATTAATAGTCCGCCGAATATCCAAATATAATTGCCAAGCCGGGTACCATTCTCTTCATATAAAAAAATAGTTCCTATTATTGCAACCAACATCCCTGCTGCAGCTATTAAATTTCCCTTTCTTGCTGTTACAGGATTAGAAAGCATTTTTAAGCCGAGTATAAAAGTTACCGAACCAATAAGGTAACATATGGTCAATAAATTCAATCCCATGTTTTCGTGTAATTCGTATTAATTCGTGTTTGTATTTTTCTTTTTCGTTTTAAACATTTCCAACATTCTGTCTGTCACAACAAAACCACCAACTACATTTAATGTTCCTAATATCACAGCAAGAAATCCAAGTATCAGGGCTAAATAATTATCTGATTCAGCTTTGCCCATAACAATTATTGCCCCAATTATTACTACACCATGTATGGCATTGGCCCCACTCATTAACGGAGTATGCAATACACTTGGCACCCTGCCAATCACTTCAATCCCAACAAATATCATCAGTATAACTATATAAATTATCTGTTGATTGTTCGTAATCCATTGAAAAAAATTTTGCATAATAGGCCTGCTTTAAAGCCCCTCCAAACCTCCCCGAAGGGGAGGCTTCCGAAGCTTATATGATTGAATTTTATTTTCCTGAATTAAACATGTTTTATTTTTTTTATTGTAAGCCTCCAAAAATAGGCTAACATCAATACCAATTGACCTTCCAAGTCCCCCTTCGGGGGATTTAGGGGGCTAATTCGCCTACTCTTTCATTTGTAATTTTTCCATCATGCGCAATACATGTCCCTTTTACAAGATCGTCTTCAAAATTTAAATTTAGTTTCCCTTCTTTATCAATTATCAATTGTAAAAAGTTCAGGATATTTTTCCCATATAATTTGCTGGCATCATAAGGCATACTGGCGGGCAAATTAGAATTGCCAACAATAGTTACTCCATTATGAAAAAAGTTTTCTGCATTTTTTGTAAGCTCAGTATTACCTCCCGTTGCGGCCGCAAGATCAATTATCACTGATCCGTTTTTCATTCCCTCCAGCATTGCCGTCGTAATCAGTACAGGTGCTTTTTTACCCGGTATTTGCGCTGTTGTAATAATTATATCTGCCTTTGCAACACTTTCAGCAATCTTTGCTTTTTGTTTTTGTAAAAATTCTTCTGACTGTTCAACAGCATAGCCACCAGCTTTGCTTGCATCAGCTGCGCCTTCTACTTCTACAAATTTTGCCCCAAGGCTCATCACTTCTTCCTTCACCGCCGGCCTTGTATCAAATACTTCTACAACAGCTCCTAACCTTTTAGCTGTTGCAATGGCTTGTAAACCCGCAACCCCTGCGCCCAATATTAAAACTTTTGCAGGAGGAATACTACCGGCTGCAGTCATAAACATGGGAAAATATTTAGGAAATAAATTAGCTGCCAGCAACACTGCTTTATACCCGGCAATATTTGCCTGGCTGCTAAGTACATCCATGCTTTGCGCTCTTGTTGTTCTTGGTATCATGTCAATACTAAAAACGGTAATGCCTTTATTACTCCAATCTTTAATTATGGCGCTATTAAATAAAGCCTGGTAATTACCAAGAACTACTTTTGAATTAAGGTTAGAAGTTTGAGCTTCCGGAAAAATATTTAGGGATAGAATGATGTCTGCACTTTGCAAAACCTCTTCACGGCTAACTATCTTAGCGCCTGCCTCAATATATTTTTCGTTTGTTGAGAATGCACTTATGCCTGCATCAGTTTCAATAATTGTATCAACATTCCATTTCTTGAGTATAGTTAGGTGTTCCGGCAATAATGAGACTCTGGTTTCAGGAGAATGTTCTTTTAAAACACCAATTATCATAGCATTAAATATGGCCGTAAGATATTGAAAATTTAAAACCTTATAACAAAATGTTGTTTGTACTTGAAATCTTTTCTAAAAAACACAAGACCAATAAAAAAAAGATCAATAGTTAAGGTTACAGCGGGATGTTGTTGAACTTCTTTCCATGCTTCCTCCATTTCTACACTCCAATGTATATCATCAAAAATAAAGATGGACTGATCATCAGACTTTTTCAGAAACTGATGAAAGTAACTTAAAGTAGGCAATTTTCGGTGGTTGCCATCAACATAACCAAGGTCTACTTTTTGAGCTTGTAACAATGCAGATGGTAAAGTATCATCAAAATTTCCCTCTATTAATTTTATATTATCTGCTCCCGCTTTTTGGAAATTATTTTTTGCAAGGGTAGCAATATTTTTGGAACCCTCCAATGTAAATACTGTTGCGGTTTTATTGGCGGCAGCAAGGTAAATAGTGGTAACTCCCAAAGAAGTACCTAGTTCGATAATAGTTTTGGGCTTATAATAGTCTACTATTCTAAATAAAAGCTGCGCAAGTTTTTTAGACTTTAAAAATGCCTTAGTAATATCACTTACTCTTTTTTTCTTATTTGGCACTGCTAATGAACCTGCTCCAAAATCCTCAACTTCAACAATTCTTTTATCATGCAATAACTCTTTTCTCAATTTTTCAATTGAATGAAAGCATTCATGTGTTTTTGTATTGTTTAGAACATTCTTAATAAAATCAAATACAAATGGAGAATGCACTCCATGCCCTTTTCCATTGGAAGCAGTTACATAATAATAAAGATATTTTTTAGCTAATTGAAACGTAGAATACATTAAGGTCTGTAAACATCTTTTCGATGTCCAACTTTTAGAATAGTTACAGTAATAATATTTTTTTGAACAGAATAAATAACCCGATAATTACCTTTCCTTATTCTATATAAATTTCCTTTGGTTCCTTCTAACTTTATATGGCCGTGGGGAAAAGGATCATGAGATAAAGAATTAATAGCTCTATATATTTTTAAAAAATCATTTTCAGGAAGTTTATTGAGTTCCTTTTCAGCAGTGGAAACATAAACTATTTTATAAGTCATTTATGTTTTGTTTTGAATCTTGCTTGTATTTTTTTGTAAACTTCTTCAGCAGGTAATGTGGGCTCATTTAAACGGCTTTCAGCTTCAATTACATCCACCAAGTCCTCTACAATATCATAATGCTTATCAATATCTATTATCAATTGTTTAGGCTTCCCGTTTTTATTTTTTATAACTTTTACCCCTTTAAGTTTCAGCATAACTTTTATTTTAAAGTTACAATTTTATTTTCTTTCCCAAAGCTGAAAGGTGTATGCAAATTGATGCTTTTCATCTGCAGCGTGAGGATCTTCAGAGATTAACTTCCATTTACTTTCATCAAATGAAGGATAAAATACATCTCCTTCAATTTCAGTGTGAACCCGCGTAAGATAAATCCTGTTTACAATATCCAATGATTGCTTGAATATCTCCCCTCCTCCAATAATAAAAAGTTCATTACAATCTGATTCGCACGCTTTTGTAATTGCTTCATCAATGCTATGAGTAACCGTTACATCATTCCTCTTCCAATCCTTATTTTTTGTAATGACAACATTTATTCTTCCAGGCAAAGGTTTATCTAATGATTCATAAGTGTTACGGCCCATAATCACCGGCATGGCCCATGATTTATTTTTAAAAAACTTAAGATCATTAGGTAAATGCCATGGTATTTGATTGTGTTTGCCGATAACATTATTTTCTGAAGCGGCAACAAGGTGGGAAATGATCGGCCCCTCCAAACCTCCCCGAAGGGGAGACTTATGAAGCTCTTCTATATTTAAAGTGTCTTTCATAATTAAATCTTTAAAGTCCCCTTCGGGGATTTAGGGGCTTCTAAACAGCCACAGGCGCCTTAATAGCCGGATGGCTTTCATAGTTCAACAATTCAAAATCGCCAAACTTGAAATCAAAAATATTTTTTACGTCAGGATTAATTTTCATTTGCGGTAATGCAAAAGGTTTTCTTGACAACTGTAGCGCTGCCTGCTCAAAATGATTTTTATATAAATGCACATCCCCAAAAGAATGAATAAATTCACCCGGCTCAAGACCGCAAACCTGCGCAATCATCATTGTTAGTAATGCATATGAAGCAATATTGAATGGAACGCCTAAAAAAACATCAGCACTGCGTTGATATAATTGACAGCTTAATTTTCCATTGGCTACATAAAACTGAAATAAACAATGACACGGCATCAATTTCATTTCGGTGAGTTCAGCAACATTCCATGCACTAACAATTAGCCTGCGGCTATCAGGATTGATTTTTATTTGTTGGATCAGATCTGAAATCTGATCAACTACTTTTCCATCTGCGCCTTCCCAGCTTCGCCATTGCTTACCATATACAGGCCCAAGATCGCCATTTTCATCTGCCCACTCATCCCAGATCCTTACCCCATTTTCAGATAAATATTTTATGTTGGTATCGCCTTTTAAAAACCACAGTAATTCATAAATTATACTTTTTAAATGGGTTTTTTTTGTTGTAATCAGTGGAAATCCTTCGGAAAGGTTAAAACGCATTTGATAACCAAAAACACTTTTTGTTCCTGTACCTGTTCTATCACTTTTATCAGTTCCATTTTTGGATATATGTTGCAAAAGGGCAAGATATTGCTGCATGGCTGCAAGATAATAATATCTGAACTGGGATTTATGGGATGTCTTGGAATTTTGAGAAAAAGTTGTGGTTGATAAGAGCTTAGATATATTAAGATTTCATTTACTACTCGTTGATGTAAATTTGAGCAATTGATTCCTATGCGAAATAAAAATCTGTTTAGCACAATACTTTATTTACCTTTTTCACTTTTTATACTCTATTCATGCTCTTCTCCCGGCCCCGGAATATTTGGAAAAAAAACACCGCATGAGCAGTATGAAAAAAAAATAAAAGACGCCGGATTAAAAGAAACCGCACTGGGCGAAGCATGGCTTAGGGCAGCCTCTATAACCCTTAGCAATCCTGTAGATATTTCTTTGCCATACAGTGAAACCGGGTATTTCGCAGATGACCGTGCTAATGGGATTGGATTGCGTTTTAAGGCAAAGCGTGGCCAAAAATTAAAGATCACACTTACGAAAAAACCTGTCGAGAACTTTGCTATGTACGTTGATCTTTGGCAACCTTATCCGGCCGCGGAAAATAAAACTCCCAAATTTTTATTGTCAGCAGATACTATTACCCTTTCCTTAGAATATGTAGCCACAGACGACAGTGCATTTATTGTGAGAGTGCAGCCCGAGTTATTGAAAGAAGGAGAGTATACACTCACAATAGTTACTGGCCCCTCCCTGGCCTTCCCCATATCGCCAAAAGTAAAAAGTAATATTGGAAGTTTTTTTGGAGTTGGCCGTGATAATGGAACACGAAAGCATGAAGGCATAGATATTTTTGCGGCTAAGCTTAGTCCTGCTGTAGCTTCTGCTAATGGAATAGTAACAAGAGTGAATGAAAATACCTTAGGAGGAAAAGTAATTTTTTTGCGACCAGAAAACGCGTTTTATTCTCTGTATTATGCTCATCTGGATTCGCAAATAGCGGTAGAAGGGCAACGGGTAAAGAGCGGAGATGTAATAGGTTTGGTTGGCAATACAGGCAATGCGCAATTTACCGTACCTCATTTGCATTTTGGAATTTATACAAACAGCGGCGCTGTTGATCCATTATATTTTGTAAAAAACGATTACAAAGAGCCACAAAAAATATCAGTCTCATTATCCAACATTAATACATGGATGCGTAGTGGCAAAAATGCTAAGCTCATTTTAGATCAGAACATTAGCAGCAACCAATTAATACTGGATGAAAATACTTTACTAAAACCTGAAGCCGGTACAGGTAGTTTTTACCGGGTTATTTTACCTGATGGAAAAAAAGGGTTTGTGACAGGCGCAGCAATAACTTCTGCCATGAGGCCAATAAGAAAAATATCCATCAAAAAAGCACTTCCACTTCTTTCAACCCCTGATTATGAAGGATTGCGTAAAAAAATGTTTGTTGCCGGAGAAAAGGTAAATATTCTTGCAACTTTCAAGGAATTTTATTTCGTAAGTGATAAGGATAGTATGGAAGGATGGATAGCTAAAAATGAATTATAATTTGCTATAAACTCAATATGACTAAACGCTAACTGCAAACAGGCTTTTCACGAGAACATAAGGTTATCTATTAAGGTCAGGCAACATTAGTTCTGCTTTAGTGCCTTTGCGGCATAAGCGTATCTTTACAGATTAATTTTATGAGTAAGGGCAAAGTTTTAATGGCAATGAGCGGCGGTATCGATAGTACTGTGGCAGCCCTTATGCTGCACCACCAAGGATATGAAGTTATTGGCATTACCATGAAAACATGGGATTATGCAGCCAGCGGTGGCACTTCAAAAAAAGAAACCGGTTGCTGCAATCTGGATAGTTTTAACGATGCCCGTGCAGCTGCGGTACAACATGGCTTTCCTCATTTTATTTTAGATATCAGAGACGAATTTGGTGATATGGTTATCGACAACTTTGTTGAAGAATATCTTGCAGGCAGAACACCCAACCCTTGCGTAATGTGCAACACCCACATCAAGTGGCGGGCTTTATTAAAAAGAGCGGATGCATTAGGCTGCGAATTTATTGCAACGGGCCACTATGCACAAATTCATCAGCATACAAATAAAAGATACTTTTTAAGAAAAGGTATTGATGAAACCAAAGATCAAAGCTATGTACTGTGGGGTTTGCAACAGGATTTACTAAGCAGAACATTATTACCCCTGGGCACTTATCGAAAATCTGCAATAAGGCAAATGGCAACTGATTTTGGCTATCCTGAATTGGCTAAAAAAAGTGAGAGCTATGAAATTTGCTTTGTCCCTGACAATGATTATCGTGGCTTTTTAAAAAGAAAAGTCAGCGGATTGGAAGAAAGAGTTGAAGGCGGATATTTTGTTGATAAAACCGGCAAGATCTTAGGCAATCATAAAGGTTACCCTTTTTATACTGTTGGGCAAAGAAAGGGGTTGGACATAGCGCTTGGTAAACCTGCATTTGTAACTGAAATTATTCCTGAAAGCAATACTATTGTTTTAGGAGAAGAAGATGATCTTAATAAAATTGAAACAAAAGTATCCGGAATCAACTGGATAAAATATGATGGTGTTACAGAAGGAATGGAAGTGATCACCAAAATCAGGTATAAAGATAAAGGGGCGTTATCAACGCTTCATGTAAACGGAAACAATTTGAATGTACTTTTTTATGAAGCTGTAAAAGGTATTGCACCCGGACAAAGCGCTGTTTTTTATGAAGGTGATGATGTGATAGGCGGCGGAATAATACAAAGGCAATAACCAACCATTCAACAGAAAATATCGTATTTAACTTGTTGATATGAACAAAATACTACTCCCCTTTTTTATCGCTATACTATTTCTGGCAAAAGAATCAAAGGCACAATTTTCAAAATACATAATACAGTTTAAGGATAAAGCAGGAACACCTTTCAGCATTAATAAACCTTCTGAATTTTTATCCCCAAAATCAATACAGAGAAGGACAAAGCAAAATATTTCTATTGATTCAACCGATTTGCCAATTACGCCAAGATACATTGACAGCATACGATTAGCGGGTAATGTTACTATTATTAATAAATCAAAATGGCTGAATGAAATTTGTATACAAACAACTGATGCGGCAGCCCTCGCAAAGATCAAAAAATTTCCCTTTGTTACTTCTTCAAATGCAGTAATGCGGATACAGCCGGGTAACAGGGAAATCACCATCACCCGTAATAAGTTCAACGAAGAAATTTCGCAAACAGCTACAGCAAATCAAAATTTGCAAACAGCTGCGGATTTTTTTAATTATGGAACTTCATATCCACAAATACATATTCACGAAGGAGAATTTTTGCACAATAGTGGGTTTAGAGGGGAAGGAATGTTGATGGCATTGTTTGATGGTGGTTATAAAAATTATTTGTCTCTCACTGCTTTTGACAGCGTAAGAAAAAATAACCAGATTGTTGAAACTTACGATTTTGTAAAAAATGAAGTAAGTGTAAATGAAGATGATGCACATGGCATGCATGTCTTTTCAATAATTGCTGCTAACTGGCCTGGGAGGCTTGTTGGATCTGCTCCTAAATCAAAATTTTATTTATACAGAACCGAAGATGCTGCAACAGAATATCCTATAGAAGAACAGAATTGGGCAGCAGCAGCCGAACGGGCAGACAGTATTGGCGTGGATGTTTTTTCGACCTCACTTGGTTACACTACGTTTGACAATCCTGTTTTTAACCACACCTATGCTGACCTAAATGGCAAAACAACTATTATAGCAAGAGCCAATGCATTGGCTGCAAAAAAAGGGATCATCTCTGTTGTATCTGCTGGCAATGATGGCAATAACTCCTGGCATTTTATTTCAACACCGGCCGATGCTGATAGTATTGTTACAGTGGGTGCGGTAAATGCGGCTGGCGTTCCTGCAACCTTCAGCAGCTTTGGGCCCACAAGCGATGGGAGAATAAAACCTACAGTTGCTTCTGTAGGCCAGGGCACTGCAATTGTAGGATTAAATGATCAGCCTGCTTTTGGTAACGGCACATCTTTTTCAGCGCCAAATATAGCCGGGCTCATAACTTGCCTATGGCAGGCATTTAATGAGTTTACTAATGTTGAAATTATTGAAGCCGTAAAACGCAGCAGCAGTATTTACACCATGCCGAACGATCGCATAGGATATGGCATTCCAAATTTTCATAAAGCTTATGATGATCTTCTTCAGCAAAGAGCATTAAGAAATGTGAGTGGCATTCTCGGTGATAACCGGATCAAAGTTTATCCTAATCCTTTTAGAAACAGTTTTAGCATTTTAATAAAACCTGCATTAACCGGAACAACTGTTTTTACGTTATACGATTTTAATGGAAGATTATATGCAACCAAAGAATTGAGTGTGAAAGAAGGGCAGCCACAAATAGTAACATTTGATAAACTTCAGCCACTTGCAAGAGGAATGTATATTTTATACTACAGCAATGGTTCAGATAAAGGAAATGTTACGCTGCTGGCACAGTAAATAAAGCTGCGAACATTGTATCAGCTTTCATTTCATAGCCTTTCAAAATTTCCATGTTTATTAATGTAAGATGTAATTCTTCCTGTATGTATGTTACTATCTCTTCATTTTCTTTTTTAAATACAGAACAGGTAACGTATAAAAGATGTCCGCCTTTTTTTAAATGAGGAATTACATTTTGTAAAATTTTTTTTTGCAGCGACGTGTATTTTTCAATTTGTTCTTTTCTGAAATATAATAATTGCTCAGGTGTTCGTGCCCACGTTCCTGATCCTGTGCAGGGGACATCGGCAATAATCATATCATATTCAGAAGCGGTGATTGGTAATTTATCTTGCGTTAAATCTGCTACAAATGATTGATATTTTTTAATACCGGCCTTAGCAAAACGCTTGTGCAAATTCCCCAGAATTGTTCCCCGTTTATCGCTTACGGTTAGTTCAATATCAGGATTTATGTCATATGCCA
>MWVW01000286.1_pt1 | contig 11838 bp, 14 predicted proteins | sample 1047191 | NCBI WGS metagenome assembly MWVW01 (sample SAMN06349985, study PRJNA376086) | soil metagenome | isolation source: MtG22-5 sample Antarctic (ecotone) | place: Antarctica
GTATAATGCAGTATGTTACACTAAAAGCTTATAAATTTCCTTTCATCAATATACTTTGGTTGGGCACTATCATTATGGTAACCGGTATTATGATGAGTATGGTACGACGCATTAGTCTTAACCGTAATGGCTTGCAAAAAATTTAGGCTTTTATAAACAGCTTTTCGCATACCTTAATTGTCTATTTGGAATAGCTAAATTTGTTTGTATTTTACCCCTTATGCGCCGCCGTTTTCTTTCATACATTCTTATCATCTTTTCCTTTTGCAGGCAAGGGTATGGACAATCAACTGAAGGTAAACTTCCTGAATGGGGACCTAAGGATACGATTATAGTAACTACTATTAATTATGCTGGGGAAGTAATGCCATATAAAGAGTTAGAGAATGTTTATGTATCTAACCTTCCTCCAAACAAACTGGCAAAAGTTATTGAAAAATACAATCGTCTTCGCAATGCAGTGTATGTAACCTATCCTTATGCAAGAACGGCCGGAGCCACACTGAATGACGTTAATTTTTATTTGGCTAATATGCACTCAAAAGCAGAGCGAAAAAAATATATTAAGACCCGCGAAAAAGAATTAAAAGAACAATTTACTGATCCCCTCACCAATCTTTCTGTTTACCAGGGCAAGGTTTTAATGAAGTTGATTAACCGTCAAACAAGTAATAATTGTTACGAGATCATTAAAGAATACAAGGGTGGTTTATCAGCCCGCATGTATCAAACCGTGGCTTTCTTTTTTGGCAGTAACCTGAGACAAGATTATAACATAAAAGAGACGTATGACCGCCAGATAGAAAATATTGTAAAGGAAATTGACGGCGCCTGGTATAACAATCCTTATAAACCGGGAATTAGAATTCAGTAGTTTGTAGTTCATAAGTTTACAAGTTCACGAGCTAAGTTTAACTATTAATCATTGATCATTCACCACTCACTTTTCTATTCAAAAAATACTTTCACAGTTTGGTAAAACAAACGGTTTTGCACCAATGTATTTACCTGGCCGGTTTGCTCACTATAACCTCTCAGGCCAAACAATCCGGCAGCATTGCCTTTGTTAATGGCAATTTCCATGTAACCCGCACTGTTGAATAAGACTAATTTTTCTCCCTGGGGAACATCTGCATAGGAGCCACTGATCCGATCAATTGTTTCATCTCTTTTAAAAACAATTTTGAAGTGGCGTCCTTTTCTTTGCTGCTCAAACTGTTCTTGCGTAATATTGACAATTACATTTTCAAAATTGTCAATAAAAATGATTTGTCCTTCAATCCAATTCTCACCAAGCAAAGGGCGTAAAGCATTTTTTTCAAGATAAGCAGTATCGGGAATACCGATTTCCTGAATGGGATCGCCATTGGCTAATTGCATGATAGCTTTTGCAGCAACATCTATGCAATAGAGTGTGTTTTTAATAGCCGTTTTTTCCATTGCAATACCTAACACCATCTCCGGTTTATCTTCCAATACCATGCTTAATAAACCATTGTCTGCACATAATATATATTGATCTTTATTGAAAGCAAAAAGCATCTGATCGGGCTTCGATTCAAATAAATTGATCAATATTATATGATAGGTGAATTCAGGAAAATTTTTAATGGCACTGCGACATACATAGGCAGCCTGGGGATAATTAAAAGGCGAAAGACTATGAGAAATATCTATGATTTGAAAATCGGGATTAATACGCAACAACCGGCCCTTGATAGCACCAATAAGATAATCCTGGTTGCCAATATCTGATGTAAGGGTAACTAAGGGCATGGTGCAATGTAGAAAGTAAAGTTGGGAATTTTAAAATGAAAACCAACGCCGATTTTAAATCCGTGAGATGTGAAACGTGAGATGTGAAAATGTGACCGTCTCACGTCTCACTTTTGACTTTTTTTATTATATACTTTACTTTATCAGTTTTCCATCTTTGAAAAAAAATTTCCGAACTAATCTATCTGCCAGCGCCGGGAAAAATTTATTTATAAAGACTGTACGCTTGCCAGTGAAGGTTAACACTAATGTCCGCGTCCTTTTTTCAACTGCCCGTAAAATATGAGAAGCACATTTTTCGGCGCTCATCATTTTGCCCTCATCCATGGGACTTTCACCTTGTGGATTTCCTTTTTCGTTCAGCGCTGCATTTCTAATATTTGAAGTAGTAAAACCAGGACATACCCACATTACATGAACTTCATCCTCTAATAGTTCTGTGCGGATGGCTTCGAGCCAGCCTTGTAAAGCAAATTTGGAAGCAGAGTAACCGCTTCTGCCCGGTAAGCCGCGGTAGCCTGCAATGGATGAGATGCCTACTATACTTCCTTTCCGTTCAATAATAGCATTCAGTGCATACCTGGTGCAATAAACGGCTCCAAAAAAATTAACATCCATTACGCGGTGTAACACATCCATTGAAATATCTTTTAATAAAGCCCGCATGGAAATGCCTGCATTATTTATTAATATATCTATGCCTCCAAAAATTTTTATTGTCGATTCGATAAAATGACGGCAATCGTTCTCATTGCTAACGTCTGCTACCACAGTATGTAAGGGGTAGGAGGGATACTCAGATTGCAAGTCATACAGTTTATCATGATGACGGCCACAGGTAGCTACTTTTGCCCCTTTGGACAATAACAGTTCCACTAAGGCCCTGCCAATGCCGTCTGTGCCACCGGTTACAACTACTACTTTATTTTTAAAATAATCGGACATGAAGTGGGATTACTGCACAAACCTAAATGAAAATTAAAATATGTGTGGAGTAAGAAATTGATTCAAGCAGGAACTGACTGTTTTTGGCAATTTCATATTCTGAGTAAAATTCTGCGGTTAGCCTCAGTTCAAAAATATTTTCACAGTAAAACAAAAAAAGCCATCAACAATATATTAATGGCAAAGCCATTTAAACCCCAACCAGTGCGTAAATCGTTTTTAAAAATTACCGGTTATCATTCTTATTTCAGTAAATTACAGAAAGGTCTTTCAGCCGCGCCGGCTTCATTTCATTAACTGATATTTTATGAAGCGTATTTTATCATATTGTATCTTCCTTTTTTTTCTTTCGTCTTTACTTTCTGCGCAATCGGTAGTTTCAATGAAGATAGATGGCACTATTAACCCTGTAACGGCAGGTTTTATTCATGATGGCATTGAAAAAGCCAGCCGCGAAAAAGCAGAATGCCTCATCATTCATCTTAATACTCCCGGTGGCTTATTAAAATCAACAAGAGTAATAGTCAGTGATATACTGCAATCTGCGGTGCCGGTCATTGTTTATGTTTCTCCAGCAGGCGCACAATCCGGCTCAGCAGGAGTTTTCATAACATTGGCTGCTCACATTGCATCAATGGCACCAGGAACAAATATAGGTGCAGCACATCCCGTTACGTTACAAGCCGCAATGGACAGCGTTATGAGCGAAAAGGTAACCAATGACGCAGCCGCATTTATACGTTCGATAGCAGAAAAAAGAAACCGCAACCTGCAATGGGCAGAAAATGCAGTGCGCAGAAGTTATTCCTATTCGGAGGTTGAAGCACTTAGGGATACAGTAATTGATCTTATTGCAAGTAATGAGCAGGATTTGTTAAACAAGGTTGATGGTAAAATTATTGAAGTGAGCACCGGATCAAAAACATTGAATACAAAAAATGCCAAAATCGAACTACATGAAATGGGAGTAATTCAAAAATTACTGAATATTCTCAGCGACCCCAACATCGCCTACATTTTAATGTTGCTGGGTATATATGGTGTCCTGTTCGAATTATATAATCCCGGCGCTATCCTGCCAGGTATTGTTGGCGTTATTGCTCTTATTCTTGCATTTTATTCCATGCACACTTTGCCAATAAATTATGCAGGGCTGGCATTGATTGTTTTTTCCATCATCCTTTTTATACTGGAGATAAAAATAATAAGCCATGGCATACTCGCTATTGGCGGCATCATTTCACTGCTGCTTGGTTCTATTATGCTGATCAAAACGGGTTCAACGTTAGAGTTTGTAAGAATTTCCCGTGGGGTTATTATTTCTGCCACAGCAGTTACTGCATTGTTTTTTCTTTTCGTGATCGGGCTTGGATTAAAAGCACAACGATTGAAAGTGGTTACAGGTATGGAAGGTTTAGCGGGAGCAACAGGTGAATCACTCGATACCCTGGATCCGTTGGGCAGGGTCCAGGTTCAGGGTGAAATTTGGAATGCAGAATCTATTGCCGGAAAAATTAATCCGGGAGAAAAGATTCGTGTAAGAGAAATGAAAAAGCTAAAACTATATGTTGAACAAATCAATAGTTAAAACCTAAAAAAATTATGGAACAGATTCCGGTTGTAGCAATAGTAGTTATCGTTTTTATTCTCATTATTCTTTCCAATGCCATCCGGATTCTTCGCGAATATGAGCGGGGAGTTATTTTCAGGTTGGGACGGTTAATTGGCGGTGGGGGAATAAAAGGACCCGGGTTGATCCTCCTGATACCAGTGATTGATAAAATGGTGAGAGTGAGTTTACGCACCGTGGTGATGGATGTGCCAACTCAGGATGTAATAACGCAAGACAACGTTTCTATAAAAGTGAACGCCGTAATTTATTTCAGGGTGGTTGAACCACAGAAAGCTATTGTGGGAGTTGAGAATTTTTTGGTGGCTACTTCACAACTTTCACAAACCACCCTGCGAAGTGTGTTAGGACAATCAGAACTGGATGATCTTCTTTCGCAGCGAGACAAGATCAATCAAAAATTACAGCAGATCATCGACACACATACAGAGCCATGGGGAGTTAAGGTCTCTAATGTAGAAGTGAAACAAATCGATCTGCCACAGGAAATGCAACGTGCCATGGCTAAGCAGGCAGAAGCAGAACGCGAACGCAGGTCAAAAGTTATTGCTGCAGAAGGTGAGTTCCAGGCCTCACAACGTTTATCCGACGCTGCAAAAATTTTAAGTGAACATTCAAGTGCTTTAACATTGCGATATCTGCAAACGTTGCGGGAGATTGCCACCGAAAAAAACTCAACAACTATTTTTCCTGTTCCGATTGATTTGCTTAAACCTTTTTTGCACAGCGGGGAAAATAAAACAGGGCTTATAAATACCACCGAAGAACTCAACAAAGATTAAATTAAACAGTCGTCCCTTAAGTAATCAAAAGTAATTATGATGTGGACTTATGAATAACAATAGTATTTGGAGGAAAAGAAGAAATACTACTTAAAAATCTTGCAGCTTTTAAGCTGTCAAAACGGTAATACCCCGCAACTTGACCTTTACAGTACGTTCAAGGAGCACTAAGCATTTTCACAAGACTAACCCCTTACAAAGACCTTAAAAAGCGGGGAACTCCTCCTTTTGTAAAGCTTATTTTTACGCATCAACATTGGAGATTTACGTAAGAACAATGTAGCACTCTTACGAGTTTCCCCTTTAAAACCGCATTTTTTTCAATAATTTTTCAGGGCAGTAGCGGTTAATTCATTTTTCTTTAGTTTTGTCCGAATCCTTACCACTTTAAAATCAACTATTTAAAACAAATTTTTTTAATGATTTCCCAGCAAATAAAGGTAGCGATTGCCGATGACCATAAAATTTTCAGGGATGGTATTAAAATGTCATTACGAGATCGCGAATTTCTAAAAATTTTATGGGAGGCTGAAGATGGCAAGGACCTTATGCATAAAATGAGGATCAAGCAGCCCGATATTTTATTAATGGATATAAGGATGCCTGAATTAGACGGCATAAACGCCATCGGGTTAATTCGTAAAGAATACGAGGAAGTAAAAATCATTGTATTAACTATGTATGATGACCAGGAAATGATCACCAAAATGATGGAGATTGGCGCCAATGCCTATCTAACCAAAACAACCGATCCGGATGAGATCTACCATGCTATTATTACCTGCATGAATGATGACTTTTATTTTAACGACCTCGTAAATAAAGCTGTATTATTAAAACTTCAGCATAAAAAAACAGTAAGACAATTTTACCCCAGCCCTACAAAATTTTCAGAAAAGGAACTGCGCATATTAAAATGCATTGCAGAAGACAGGACGACAGAAGAAATATCAAAAGAAGTTTTTTTAAGTCCGCGTACAATAGAAACCATCCGCCAGAAGATGAAGGAAAAAGTAGGTGCTAAAACCATTGCCGGCTTGGTAATGTACGCCATGCGTAATAAGTTGTTGGAATAATGCATCAGTGAACTTTTATTTTGTTCTTACATTTGTGGGAAGTGAAACGTCAGACGTGAAATGTGAGACATTATTTTGAGCGACCTCCTCCTTTCTCACCTCTAACGGTTCATCCCTCACCTCTCATATATCATTTTAAAGTCTAAATGGTATGACTTCTCATCTGAACATTAATAATATTTTTTTTGATGGCAGTTACAAAGCGGTGTGGCGTAAACTTATACCACCGGGGCTAACAGATGCCGAAGTTGATTTCATCATTGAAATAGCCGGCTTAAAATCTAAAAGTCATGTACTCGATCTGATGTGTGGATATGGACGCCATGCATTAGAATTAGCCAGAAGAGAGTGTCTGGTAACCGCTATCGATAATTTGTTAGAATATACAAAAGAAATTAAAACAAAGGCTGCAAAAGAAGGCTTAGCAATAAATGCTATTACAGCAGATGTGGTTAATGTAAATTTAGATGGCATGTATGATGCTGCCATTTGCATGGGAAATAGCTTTGCTTTTTTTAATAAAGAAGATGCCTTGAAACTGCTGCACAGTGTGGCATCTGTATTAAAAGAAAATGGGAAATTAATAATAAATACCTGGATGCTCGGTGAAATAGCCATCAGGCATTTTAAAGAAAAAGACTGGTTTTATGTTGATGATTATAAATATTTACTTAATAGCAAGTACTTATTTAATCCTACGCGTATAGAATCTGATCATATAATAATAAAAACAGGTATCGAGGAGGAAGTGATCAAAGGAATAGATTATATTTTTACTGTTTCAGAATTGAATGAAATGTTGAATTTTGCCGGTTTTAGTTTAAATGAAATGTATAGTACACCCCGGAAACGCAAATTTCAGTTTGGCGATACCCGCGTCTATATTGTTGCAGAAAAAAAATAAAACTTCTGATCACATTCACCATCATTAAGTTAGTAATATCATATAGTTAAAAAAAATCATTTTAAGTTCAGTTTCGTAGTTTTTCATACTAAATAACGTAGTTATACTTTATTATATCCGATAGCTTTTAGTAACATTGCATCGTAATAACATACTACCATAATTATCCCTTTATGAAAAACCTTGACCCCGAAGTTATTAAAGTAGCAATAGCCGATGACCATCATCTTTTCCGAACGGGTGTGAAAACATCTCTTTCCAGCCGAAAAGACATTCAAATGGTAGCGGAAGCAGAAAACGGCATGCAGCTTCTTAATTTACTTAGACATATAAAACCCGATGTGATATTGCTGGATATCCAGATGCCTATCATGGATGGATTAACCACCTTACCAGAAATTAAAAAGCTATATCCCGATATAAAGGTTATTATGTTATCAATGCATAACGACCACTCGATGATTACGAAAATGATGGAAATTGGAGCTAATTCTTATTTAACAAAAGAGTCAGATTCTGAAACAATTTACCAGGCTATTAAAACCTGTCACGAAGAGGAATTTTATTTTAACGACCTGACCAACAAGGCCTTGCTAAATGGCTTACGTACAAAAATGGCTCCTCAGTCCACCGTGCCGGATGTACACCTGACTGAGAAAGAAGTTACTATTTTAAAATTGATGTGTGAAGAGAAAAGCACAAAGGAAATTGCTGATATGGTTGACCTAAGTCCACGGACTGTAGAGGCCATCAGGGATAAGTTAAAATCAAAGACCGGTGTAAAATCAATGGCGGGGTTAGTAATGTATGCGGTAAAAGCCGGCATACTGGAACAGAACTAATTTTGATAATATAGTATAACCAATGCCATGAAGTCTTCGTGGCATTTTTTATTTATGAATATTTATTTTATTTGCCAAAATGGGAAAATGATCTCAAACGATCAACCGGTGCTGAGGGCAGATAACCGTAGTTTTAAATATGGTGATGGCGTGTTTGAAACAATGAAGTGGAAGAAGGGGGGTATTGTTTTAAGCCATTACCATTTTGAACGTTTATTTTCCAGCCTTAAACTGCTGCAAATAAATTCACAATCCATTTCCACTGATGTTTTATTAAAAGCAATAGCAGAATTATGCGAGCTTAATAATTGTACTGACCTGGCAAGGGTTCGATTGGCAGTTTACCGCGGAGAAAATAACAAGGCAGAATATTTAATAGAAGCAATACAGTTAGAAAATACAATAGCTGACTGGAATAAAAAAGGATGGGTAATTGATCTTCATCCCTATATAAAAAAGAACTGTGATGTATTTGCAAACCTAAAATCGTCAAGCTACTTGTTCTATGTTATGGCCGCATTGTATGCAAAAGAAAATCAACTAAATGATTGTTTGGTAATGAATATTTATGAGAGGATCTGTGATGCATCGATTGCCAATATATTCTGGATAAAAGACCGGCAAATATTTACTCCACCATTATGTGAAGGTTGTGTGGCGGGGGTGATGAGAAGATACCTGATAGAAAAGATACCAGATAGGGGATATGAGATGCGGGAAAAAAAACTTACTGTAGAAGACCTGGAAAACGCCGAGGAGGTTTTTCTTACCAATGCAATTAAAGGAATTACGTGGGTAAAACAATTCCGAAATTCCACTTTTTCAAATAACATAACGGCAGATGTAAATAACCAATTTATTGTTCCGTCATTTAGTTAAAGAAAAACATTCCGCCTCCACTACCCTCAAATCTCGGGTTTACAAAATTGTTGAGTTTTGAACCAAAGCGATAGTTGATGCCAAAGCTTGTATAATAATTATATCCCGAAGCCAATTGTCTTCTGCGGGTTAGTACTTCCTGTTCAGTGGCGCCACCTTTGGGCAGATATAACTGATCGCGGGTTAAGGCACCAAAAGCAAAGAAATTAAAAGATAAACCACCGGTAATACGAACATTAATATTCCCGCTCATACCCAGGTTATAAAAGTTCCAGTTATGAAGATAATTCTGATAATTGATACCCACAGATGTTGATCCCCACTTTTGATTAAAGGAAATATTAGCTTCCAATCCATGAGCGAAAAGAGTTTCATTTACTTTGTTGAAAATTGTTGTATCATAATATTTATTTTTCCGCACATTTAACCCATAGCTGATAGTGAAATATTTATTGTTCACTTCCTTGTAAGGAAATATGTCATATTCAATAGCCGATTTCAAAAACATCATTCCTTTATTATTGGAGAAAGTGCTGCTGCTATAATTGGCTTCATACCCGTAGCTCCAATGACTACTAAGGCTTTTTACAAGAAAGTGAGAGAATCCGTAATTATTATTGTTAACTACAAATTTTTCATTGCCTGTTATGGTTTCATATTCATAAGTTGATTTGTTTTTGCTTCCATACAATCTAAAACTAACCTTAAGTTCCTCCGTTGTACGGTTAACAGAAAAATTACCACTGAAGCGTAAGCTTTTATAGACATCATCAGCATTGATATTACCATTAGCTCCCATTGTGAACACCCAATAATTCCAGGGATCTTTAGTAGCCGGGGCAGATTCTGTTTTTTTGCCTTGTTCTATATCGGCTTTTTTAAATTCAATTTTTACATCTTTGGCGGCCGCGGTCTTTGCCACATAGGGAGCAAGACCCATTTTTAGATATTTGATCAACTGGTCCCGATTTTCAAAATCAGTCCCGTTGGCACTGGTGTTAAAACGAATGGTATCTGAAAGATTTCTAAAACTATTCTGTCCGAAGAAAATCAGTTGGTATTGTTCGCCACCACCACCTGTACGTTGGTTGGTTATCAGCACATGTACATCAGCAGCCTTGTTATCCAGTAGAAAATCAACAAGATTAATTTCAGATCGTATGAAAGTCATATCGCACCAGTTATTACTGCAATCAATAAAAACTTTCAATCGTTCAGTTTGTCCATTCTGGGAATAGGCTGTTGAAAAAAAAATAATTGAAAATAAACAGCAGGAAATAAAAGATTTTTTTTTCATGGTAATAATTTCAATTGCTGAATGATGTAGCTAAGCAGACCAAATAAACTAAAAACCATTTTCTTTATTGTATAGAAATTCAATTTTAATTTATTTGCTTAAGCCGGTATAAAAGTAAATGGAGAAATATAGATGAAGCAAATCTACTTTACAAAAGGAACATATCACCTAATGAAGTGGAAGTATTTTTTTGCGGCTGCATTGAAGCAAATAAATTATATAATACATGTATGGCATTTTTACCTTCATTGCCTAAATCATTAGAATACTTATTTACATATAATTCAATATGCTGGCGCATAACATCCTCATCCATTACCTGCGAATGTTGTTTTACATAACCAGGTATTGTGGGATAATTTTGAAAAGCATATTCAATACTTTGCCTGATCAGTGTGTTTACCTGTATGCTTATTGAATTATTTATTGAGCGTTTAACAGCAATACCACCTAATGGAATGGGTACATGCATCGTTTGTTCCCAAAAAGCACCCAGATCAGCCATTTTTGTTAACCCTTTTAGTTGATATGTAAAACGGTTTTCATGAATAATAACACCAAATGCTGTTTTACCATTTATTATAGCATCTTCAATTTCTGAAAACAACATCGGCTCCCGCTTTTTTGCTTCAGGAAAAGCAAAACTCAATAACAAGTTGGCTGTTGTATTTATACCGGGTATAGCAATGTTTAAGTTTGCTATTTCAGAAAGCGGCATTTGTTTAGTGGAGATCAATAATGGTCCAACGCCTTTACCTAATGCGCTGCCGGCATTTAAAAGTACATACTCATCAATGGTTTTGAAAAAAGCAGGAAAGCTAAGTTTAGTAACATCAAGTTTGCCTTCAATTGCCCATTGATTAAGTGTTTCTACATCTTCAAGCATTATATCAAATTCAACATCTCCTGTGTCAATTTTTTTATTGACCAATGCATCAAAAATAAAGGTATCATTTGGGCAGGGGGAAAAACCTAAGGTTAGTTTCATACTGAAAAAACTTTATGCAAAACCGATCGTAATGCCATATTTAAATTAGTGATGCTTTCGGATAACATCCACTTTGTTTTATCTCGTTCACCAATATAATTAGATATAGATCTAAGTTGTAAGAAAGGAATATTTTCCATCAATGCTACATAGTGTAAGGCCGCCCCTTCCAGGGTTTCAATGCTTGCATTCAACGTATGTTTATAGTACGCCATTCGTTTTTCGTCGGTTGTTATCTCATTTACTGTTACTCCCTTTACTAATGGAAGGCCCTCATTTTGAAAAAAATCAGCTCTGTTATTAAAAAGCTTTCCTTGTTGCCAGGGAAAAGTGTCGTCATCTCTTAACCCCAATTGAAAAACAGATTTGAACTCGTTTTTCTCCGTTACACCTTCATCGCCGATTTGATCTTTTTCTACTATCACTACTTCTCCTAAATGCAAATTTTCATCAAAACTTCCGGCTACACCAGCCTGGATAATAAAAGACGGTGGCTTAACATGAATTTGTTTGGTCAGATGATATGTACATGAACTTAAACCGACGCCTGTAATTAATATGTCAACTTCGTAATCAATACCTGTATGTTGCAAAAAATCAATAACACTTGATATATCCGGTAAAGACGCAATAGGTATTTTTTAAAATATACTTTCCAGTACTTCCATGCTTTAAAAAGGTGCATAAAATTATTTTTATTGTTGCGGGAAAGTTCCACC
>MWVW01000287.1_pt1 | contig 11823 bp, 11 predicted proteins | sample 1047191 | NCBI WGS metagenome assembly MWVW01 (sample SAMN06349985, study PRJNA376086) | soil metagenome | isolation source: MtG22-5 sample Antarctic (ecotone) | place: Antarctica
CTATACCAAAGCTACCTAACCAACCCCACCACCACCACCATCAGCACCACCACACGACCCCCACCCCCACCAGCCCGCCAGGAAGGACACCCCCCCCCCCGACCCCTATGATCGGGAAACGCAAAACACCCACCCCCCCGGCCTCAGAATTTCCCCAGCGGGAAGCCTCCACGCGAGATTCGTCCGCCACATCGAGCTTGGCAACCGGGCGCCCAGGAGGGCCAGGAGCCTCCTGTGTTTTCCCCTGAGTCGCAGCCACGGCCTCCGGGCATCCTGGTACCCCGGAGAGAGGAGCCCGCACAGCGGCACGCAGCGCCTCACAGCACGCGCTACGGTCACGGTCGCACACCACGCGGCGAAGCCCAGGCGAAGCTCAGAGAAGGGACCACCCCGGGGACCCCCCGAGGGCGAGGTCCAGCGAAGCTACCGAGGAGGGATTCCCCGGCCCCAGGCGCACGCTTACGCTTAAGCGGCGGAGGACCGATCCCCGGCAAGAAGCCCCCCGCCGGAGGAGGCGGAGAGGCTTCGAAAAAGGGAACCCGCGAGGCACACAAAATCCGTACGGCGAAACTACCCCATACACGGACGCCTTTTAGGCATAGAACGCATTTTTATTGCCCCGCAAATTTGTACGAGAAAACTACCCCATACACAGACCCCTCGGGGGGCCGCGATCCGTGCCCCCCGGGCGTGCCCGAAGGCGTGCCCGAGGGGCGCCACTGAGGCTTTAGGCGAGGGCCTGCACCGCGTGCTCGTTCTCGTAGGCGTTGACGACGGCCTCGGACATCTGCCGGCCGATGAGCATCTGCTCCCGCTGGTCGGTGCTGGCCTCGCGGGCCGGGTCCATGAGGGCGAGGTCCATCACGGCGACGGCCTCCGCCGCATCGACGTACTCGGCCAAGGCGTCGAGCTCCCGGACGCGGGCGTTCGCCTCCACCTCCTCCGGGCCGCGCTCGGCGGCGAGCTCTTGCTGCAGCGCGTTCCAGGAGTTGCCGAAGGCGTAGTTGTCGGAGTCGCCCAGGGCGTCGATCAGGGCCGCGGCCGTCTCCTCGATAAGGAGCCGCTGCGCGCCGTCGAGATGCCGGGCCCGGTAAAGATTAAGGAGCATCTCGGGGTTCTGGGCCGCCGCGTTCAGGATCGGCCGGAGGGTCCTTTCGGCGGCGGCAAGCTCCTCGGGCGTGACGGCCAAAAGCGCCGCGATCTCCACATCCAGCACCGCGCGTGCGCCGACGAGCACGCGACGCGCCTCCGAGGCCATTTGCCCGATCCTTTCGCGGCGCTCGGCCACCAGCGCCGCCGCGTCCGACCTCCTGGCCTCCGGCGTCAGCCGCGCCGTGTTGGCCATGATCGCCTAGACCTCGGCCGCGAGCGAGCCCGCGACGGCGCGGCTTTCGGCCACCGCCGCCATGACCCTTGCCCGGATCTCCTGCATCTGCGTTGCGTTCATGTTTTCTCCTTAGTCGTCATGCTCTGCCGTGTTCTCGAGCCTTGCCCCATGATCTCCCGGCCGCGTTCACATAGCGACCCCCCGATGGGGCTCCGTCGCCCCCACTGTATTTTCACTAGCCTTTGTGGATACGATGAGGCTCCGGCCAAAACGAGAACACAGGGGGCATCAGCAACTCCCGACCGGCCACGATCCCCGGCAGGGCGCCTCACGCCGCGCTGGCTTTTCGCGCTCTCTCTAAGAGCAGCCGCAGGTAGGGATCCCCGCCGAGTTCCTCGATGGCGGACACGACATCCGCGGCCGTCGGCTTGCCGATCACCAAATCCTCGGACCACAGGCAGTTAGCCAGCCAGGAGGGCCACTGACAGGCGTCGCCGGGGTTGATCTCCAAGTAGCCGCCGACGGCCGCGGCGAGCCCTGAAACAGGCACCTCGTTCCGCTCGGAAGCCCCTGGAGCGTCACCGGGAAGCGCGAGATCCTCCGTTCGTAGCTCCTCGACCCATCCGTCGGCATCGGCGTTCGCGGGGTGGTGGTCGGGGCGCACCTTATGGCGTTCGCGGTAGGCCCTACTCTTCTCCCTCACGCGCCACCTGGTGAGCTTCTCGGCCTCGATCTCCCCGCCGATCTTCCGGGCCACCTCGAGGGACTCCAGCCAGTCATCGGAGAGGCTCACAAGGAGGTCATCATCTACCGAGATGATCCCCGCCTCCTCCAGCATGGGGAAGAGGCGCCGACGCAGGTCGCGCGGCCTCTTGTGGTGCAGCGAAGCTGCGAGCTCCCCGAGGGTAGCCGTCCCACCGAGGTCCTCCAGCGCGTCGATGACGGCCCCGCGAGTCTTCCCGAGCCGCGTCACGGCCGCACGGGCCTTCTCCCGCGGGCCCTGGCGGACCTTGCGCGTACCCTCGACAGTCCCCAGGAGGGGCCTGCGCGCCGGCGACGACCACCGCAGGCGGGGCGCGCTGAAGGCCAGGGGAACGGCGTGCGCGTCGCGTTCCGGCATCGGCAAAACCCGCACCGACTCGCCCAACTCGCCGCCGGCCTGGAGGTGAGCGTGGATGGAAGCGCGCAGGTGTATACCAAGTGATGCCACCTTCGTAACTCCTGCGTTACTATCTCCCCCGCTGGCGCCACTACCTCCATAGTGGTCTACACTTGCGCGCAGCACGAAGGCCCCGGACCGGCCTTCCCGCCGGCCCTCGTTGTCCCGGCGCAAGAACCCCCGTATCTCCAGCCGCCTGATGGCTTTGGAGAGCGTCCGGCGAGACACCTTCGACTCCACCTCCAGGGTCCCCCAGGACCTCTCGACCCGTATCCCGCCCTCGACCACCTTGCCGTGGCGACCGGCCGCCTCCACGAGCTTCAGGGCGACGTCGCGATCGGAGTGCCCCCCCATGCCCTTCCACTCCTCGGCCCAGAATCTGCGCCCCAGGTCCTCGACGGCGGCCCGCAGCTTCTCGTCCCGGGAGAGCCGTATCCGGCCAGCGTCGGCGGGATCGAACCTTCGGGCGAGGGCCCTGAGCTCCGACACGGTGCGGCCGGCGGCGAGGTAGTCGTCCACCCCGAGCTTCTCCCCGCCCTCACCGTCGGGAAGGTAGACGACCCAGACGTCGGCGCCGCACGCCTCCAGGAGCCCGATCTGACGCTCCAGCGCGAGCCTCACGCCCTCTTTGGCCATGACGTCGCTGTCGTAGACGATGTTGATGCGACGCTTCTTATTGACGTGATCCCAGCAGGGCAGCAGTTCCCCGTCCCGCTGACCGTTCCACACCCCGATAATCCCGACGGTGGGCAGCCCCCGGCTCGTGAGCGCGTCGGCCTTCTTGATGCCCTCCGTCAGCCAGAGGTCCTCTGCCCCGGCGCACACCCTGGAGCGCATACGAGGATGGACGTCCAGGACCACGCGGGAGGCGTCCGGTGTCTCGTACTTGAGCGGCTTGCCTTTCCGGTTCTTGCGGGGCCTGTCCGGACGGAGCTGCGCGCTGTGCGTAATACCGTCTGGGGAGAAAATCGGGACCACGAGCCCCAGGCGGCGCTGATAGTCCGCGAAGGCCTCCGGCACTTCGGACCGGCTCCGGGCGGTGTAGTAGCCGCGTTCGTGGGCGACGTCGGGCGATATCCCCGACTCGTCGTAGAGCATCCGGCGGTGTCCGGCACCAAGGTGCCCTAAGCGCCCCGTAAGGACTTTCGCGCCCTCTAGCACCCCGAAGCCACCCGTAGTACCCTTAAGGGAAGGACGGTGCTCGTTGTAATCCAATCGAGATCTCCGATCCTACTCAAGCGGCGAGCGTCAGATTTTGCGGTCCGGGCGCTCGCCGCGGTCTTTTCCTTACCTGGTTTTCGGGATCATGGCGTGGCCCATACCATCCTCCTCTCCTACCGCTCGCTGGATGCCGCCGGCGTGGTCCGCCGGCTTTCGATGAAGGCGTTGAGGTCTCTTCGGCTCACGTAGGTTTTCCGTTCGGAGATGCTGTAGGCGGGGAGCTCGCCATGCTTGATGAGGCGTCGCGCGGTCTTCTCCGAGACGTCGAGCTCCGCGGCGGCCTCCCCTACGGTCAGCCTCTCGTCCCCACCGAGGGCCCTGGACTTCACCCGGATCAGACCTCCTGATGCTCTCGGCGCATCTTCCAGGGACCCGAGATCTCCGTGCTCTCCGATTCGAGGTCCAGCACCAAGATGCCGTCCCTCATCTGCACCGCGTATCGCTTGGTGGTGGATGCGTCTATGCCGTAGTGCTTCATGAAAGATCTCCCTGCCACGGAGACCGAGGTGCCTTGCGGCTGCGGGCGCGCCGGATAAGCCCGAGGATGGTCGGGGCTGGACGGCTTGAACCCGACCAGGCGTTCGGCCGGATCGTATAGCAACGTCACTGCCTCGGGATTACCCAGAAGTTCGTAGGCCGCTTTGTTGAGCGTGAACCCTTTAGTAGACAGCACGGTAACGAATGGGCTCTTGGTTTTGGACGCCGAGCGTTTGTCAAATTCCTCGAAGGGCATGCCCCGCCTTTCTGATTCGGCTTTGTTTCCGGCATCTTAGCAGTAACCGGGCAGCAAGTCTTTGCTGACGTCTTGGCCAACCTTGACCCGGCCTTGCCTCACCTGCGGTGCTGAACACCAAAACACAGAGGGCGCGCAGGAAGAGCGCAAGGCCGGGGAGCGTAGCGGGGTCTCCCGTGCACGCCAGGCACCCTGATGCTCTGCCCGGATGGCAGCCCTCCGGGTTTCGCTGCGCGAAAACCATCAGGGACCCGCCCTGGCGCTCCCGTCCGACCCCGCTGATCGGCCGGTAAGCGCTCCGCCATTGGGACGGGGCGAAAACAGAAGGCCCCGCCGGTGCTGAAGACACCCACGAGGCCGGAGACCACGGAGGTATAAGCTCCATGACCCAGGACAGAATAGAGCAGATCGAGGCCCAGGAGGAGCTCTTGGAGGCCGCGGAGGAGGCGCTTGCCATGCTCGACTCCCGGAGGGCGCACCACCCGCCGGAGATGATCGACCCCCGCGAGGGCTGGGTGGCGAAGACGCTCAGGGCGGCGGTGCGCAAGGCGCGGAGCTCCGCCGGAAACGAGGGGTAGGGAGCCCCCGCCCCACCGCTACAATCGGCCGGGCCCGAACCGGAAAGGCACCGGAACCACACCGGAACCGTTCCGGTGCCCGTAACGCCCAACTTCGCATAATCATCAGAAAGCGAACATCGTCTTTTCGGGCTTCTCGGAAGTTCGTGCTGAGAGTAGTTACGGAGTGCCGCTGTTCTCCCCACCCTCCCCGCGGCCCTTGCTTTGGAGCCAGTCCTCGAAGGACGGACCTTCGGGGTTGTAGATGGCCTTGAGTCTCTGACCATCGGGCATGGTAGCGCCCTCGAGGGTTGCCGCTTTACTCAACTGCTCCTCAGTCAACCCCCTGGCATCGCTCAGGTCGGCGCCGCTCAAGTCGGCCTCGGCCAGGTTGGCGCCGCTCAAGTCGGCCTTGGCCAGCCTTGCTGCGCACAGGAAGGCGCACTGCAGTTTAGTCTCGCGCAGGTCAGCACCTTCCAGGACAACTTCTCCCAGGTCAGCGTCTTGCAAGTTGGCCCATTTAAGGGAGACAACGGGGCCATCTTTAATGCTGATCAGCTCGGCCTCCTGCAAGAACATCAGTACGCTCCATTTACGTTCGCCGTCCAGCTTCGCCAACACCGTGAGCGTCCGTGCTCGCGCTAACGTTCGCGCCCCCTCATGCTCTTTCGCCGGGCACAACGGCCTGTCCTTGTCGGTCAGCAGTTGCGACATCTCATCGAGGTACGCCTGTAACGCCTCATCTTGCGCACGCTGCTCCGCGATAGCCAGCTCCCGTTCGTGTTGCTGGCGGTTGAACCAGATGCCGCCCCCGGCGATCACGGCTGGGACTACGAGGAGCTTGAGCCAGTCCCAGAGCGTGATCCCGAAGGGCTGGCCGACGACTGTGAGGAGGCCTAGCCCGACGATGATCGCAAGTACGATCCTGATAGCCCACAGGCCTTGCCCTGCGGTCGGACTCTTCTCCGGCTTCTTCACCTGGCCTCCCCCTTTCTACGAGGAGTATGCCGGGCCGAAGCACCTGGCGCGAGTCCTTCTCCTATCCACCCGGCTGCATCTTCATGCAGCACCACAACATGTAGTGAGGCCTACAACTCATCACCAGCTGGTGATCGGCGGCTGACCCCTCCATAGGACCGGGGCTATGCAGGCTCCTGGATACGGACTTCGGAGAATAAGCCTTCCACGCAATCGGATGAATAAGCCCGGTTGGGAGTCGCCCTAACTCCCCACCCGGAACGTCCACCCCTTCGTCGCCGCGTTGTAGGCACGGGGGCGGGCCTCTGGGTCCCGCGGAGCCCTCCGCATGTGTCCCGGCGTGTGTCCCGTGTGTCGGCGTACTAAACTGGCTGCCGTCTACGGCCCCGGATGCCGAGACGCGCCACTACGGAGGGGGTAGCGAGGGGTTGGGCGTAGAGCGGACGAGGAAAGATTTTCTGAAGGCGGTGGGCGGCGCGGGGCTCGCGCTGCTGGGTCTCGTCGGCTGCGAGCCGGATCCGCGCGTCGGGGCGTCCGCTTCGCCCGCGCGGCCGGGGCGTACGTGGGCCTTCCGCTCGCGCCCGGACCTTAGGCCGCCCCCGGTCGAGGTGACGACGCCGGCGCGCGGGACGGCCCCCGGCTACGTCTTCGTCGCCCCGAAGAACGGGCCCGGGGAGGGGTACCCCGCCCAGGACGGCCCCTTGATCCTCGATGACGAAGGGCGGCCGGTCTGGTTCCGCCACGTGGCGAGGGAGGCCGAGGACGCGATGGACTTCAGGGCGCAGAGCTACCGTGGGGAGCCCGTGCTCACCTGGTGGGAGGGTACCCACGCGGGCTTCGGGGACGGGGAGTACGTGATCTTCGACGTCTCCTACGGCGAGGTCGCCCGGTTCCGCGCGGGCAACGCCTACGAGGGCGACCACCACGAGTTCCTCATAACCCCGCAGGACACCGCGCTCGTCCTGATCTACCACGCGGTGCCGATGGACCTCTCGGCCTTCGGGGGTCCGAAGGCCGGCTCGGTGATGGATGGCATCGTCCAGGAGATAGAGATCGAGACCGGTAGGGTCCTCTTCGAGTGGCACAGCCTCGAACACGTCGGTATCGAAGAGTCCTACTACGAACCGAACCCCGAACAGCAGGAGGCCTACGACTACTTCCACATCAACTCCGCGGACGCGTACGACGAGGGCCACCTGCTGATCTCCGCCAGGAGGACCTCCGCCGCGTACAAGGTGGACCGCAAGACCGGCGAGGTCGCCTGGCGCCTGGGCGGCAAGAGGAGCGACTTCGAGATGGGCCCGGGGACGGAGATGGCCTACCAGCACGACGTCCGCCACCACCCCGAAGGCGTCTTCACGATCTTCGACAACCGGGGCGCAGCGATGAACGAGCAGTCGCGTGGCCTCGTGCTGAAGGTGGACGAGGAGGTAATGACCGCCGACCTCGTCCACGAGTACACCCTCCCCGAAGAGCCGTTCGGCATCTTCCAGGGCAACGTGCAGGTCCTGCCGAACGGCAACGCGTTCGTTGGCTGGGGCAGCGCGCCCTACTTCGCGGAATTCACCCGCGAGGGTGGTCTGCTCTACGAGGTCCGCTTCCCCCCCGAGGTCGAATCCTACAGGGCCTACCGTTTCCCGTGGAAGGGCCGACCGGAGGACGCCCCGGCCGTCGCCGTCGAGCCCGGGCAAGACGGCCGAACGACCCTGTACGCCAGCTGGAACGGGGCCACGGAGGTGGCCGGATGGGAGGTGCTCGCCGGCCCGGATCCGGAGGGGCTCGAGCCAGTCGGGACCGCTCCCCGCAAGGGCTTCGAGACCGCCATCTCGTTCACCACAGACGAACCTTGGGTCGCCGTACGGGCCAAGGATCGCTCCGGGCGGGTACTCGGCACCTCCGAGGACCTCAAGCGGGGAAGCTGAGGGCGGTTCGCAAAGGGCTATCAACGAACCTTCCCTAGACTAGAAGGAGCGTCACTCGGGTGAATAAAGGCTAGCAGTAGGGCCAGGGTACGACGCCCCGGCCCTCATAAACGCCTTGCCTGAACTAGAACCCTAGAAACCGCCGACGTACTCACGCACGATGGTGGCGCCGTCCTTGCTGGTGTTTGTGGTGGTCGTCGCGCCGGAGGTGAGCGCGCCTTCGACCGTCGCGGGGCTCGCGGCCGTGTTCTTCGAGAGGTAGAGGGCGGCCCCGCCCCCCACGTGCGGGGCGGCGTGTGAGGTGCCGCTCATCTTGATCGTTCCGCCGCCCTTCTTCGTCGAGAGGACGCCCGCACCGGGCGCCCAGATGTCCACGCAGGAGCCGTAGTTGCTCCAGTAGGGCTCCGCATCCTGTTTGTTGGTCGCGGCGACGGTGGCGATGCCGTTGTCGGTGCCTGCACCCGCCCTGGCCGGGGAGCTCTTGCAGGCGTCCTCGCCCTCGTTGCCGGCGGCGATCGAGTAGAAGATGCCGCTGGCCGCAGAGTTCTTGACCGCGTCGTCAAGCGCCCGGCTTACCGGACCGCCAAGGCTCATGTTGGCGATGGCCGGCTTCTTGGCGTTGGCGGTCACCCAGTCTACGCCCTTGATCACCCCAGAGTAGCTGCCCGAGCCGTCGCACCCGAGCACCTTCACGCCCGTAAGGGGAGCGCCGGGGGCGGCGCCGACCACGGCGCTTGCGTTGTCCTTTGCGGCCACGGTGCCTGCCACGTGGGTGCCGTGGCCGTCGCAGTCGTAGTTCTTGCCGTCCCCCCTGAAGTTGACATGCTTTACCAGGTAAAGGTCGCTGTGCTTGTAGATGCCGGTGTCTATCACGTAGGCGTTGACGTTCGAGACGGCTCCCGAGCCGTTGCCGACCTTCGTAGAGCTGATGTCCGCATCGATCTTGTTGATGCCCCAGGGTAGCGTCTGGGCTTCGGCGTACATCGTCTGGTCGGCCTCGACGTAGTCGACCCTGCTATCGGCGCGCACCTCGTCGAGGCGCCCCTCGGGGATGCGAGCTGCGTAGCCCTTTATGGCGTGCTGGTAGGTGCGGAGCACCTCGGCGCCGTGGCGTTGGGCGTGCTCCCGGGCCACGGCGGTGGGGTCTTGGACCCCGTCCTCAAGCACCACTATGTACCGGCCCGGGATGGCGCCCCCCGGTGGGCCTTGGCCGGGCGTTGTGCCCTCCTGGGCCAGCGCCAGCCCCGCGCAAGAGAGCAGCACAGCTAAGGCCGTCGAAGCCAGCAGCAGAACGTTCCTTCTCATCCCCATACCCCCTCCTCTTATGCGAGGCGGAGGAAGAAAGGCGTCACCTCCCCACCCCCGTGCGCTTCTTTAGTATCGAGGATAGCAGGCGGCATGTCCATTATCGATCAGGTGCCCCGTATTCGGAAACCTTCCCGGCGAACTTCTCAGAACCCCCTCAGCGCGAAGTTCGCTCGGCCCCGGTCCGGTGGGCTATGCCCGCAAGGGGGCGTAATACCTTCGCGAAGTATTATCGGTTTCTTATGTGCAGATAGGGAGGCTTTCGACCCCGTCGTACATAAGAAACCCGGCACCATAGGACCGGGGCCATGCGGACTTCCGAGAACCTCCATAATGCGAACTGCGATGAATAGCCTCGATGGGGGGATCTTTCATGCCGATAACTTTCGGGGAAACCGACGATCTGTATCTCGACAAGAGACAATGCCAGGTATGCGGGAAGCCCACCTACCGCCTCGGCCTGGAGAGCGGGGACCTTGAGAGGGGAGAGAAGGAGCCCCTCATCTGCAACCCTTGCCTCATCACCCTCCGCCGGGACATGGCGACCGAGTTTGAGCTACGGCAGCGGGTCAACTCCCTGGGCACCAAGGTCTGGGTTCTCGGGCTCGGCTTCTCCGTGGCCTTCGGCTTGGCGTGCCTGCTACTCGGTGCGCTCTTGGGTGCGTTCTTTCTCTCTGCGCCCGCCTGAGGCCCTCTGAGCCCCTCGGGGTCTATCCCCTACCGATCCCCCCGGAGGCGCTCAGGCGGCATCCTCGCGGCCCTGGCGCGGGATCTAGGGCTGTGTCTAACATGGTGGGACGGGGATCTATCGGGGAGAACCAACCATGACCCAACGGCGTCTAACGGTGCACGAGGCGGCGCGGAGACTCGGGATCAGCGAGGACGCCGTAAGGATGCGCGTCAAGCGGGAGACTCTCACATCGGAGCGGGAGGAGGGCAGGTTGTACGTCCTGTTGGACGAAGACCCAACGACCGACCCAACGGACCGTACCGACGAGCTGATAGAGGAGCTTAGGAATCGGGTGGGATCCCTGGAGGACCAACTCGGCCAGGAGCGCCGGGCCAACGACGAAAACAGGCGCTTGCTCCTCGCCGCCTTGGAGCGCATACCCCCCCAGATCGAAGCCCCCACAGAATCGCCCCTAAGGGCCGAGGAGGCCCCGGGGGGCTCCACCCCTGGAGAGGCCCGGGCAGCGCCGGAGGCGGCCGGAGAGCGCCCGGAGAGACAGGGAGAGCGCCGCCCCTGGTGGCGGAGGGTGTTCGGTGGGTAGCTTCGGGCTCGTTGCTCCCTCCGATCCGCCCTCTTGGCTTGAAGTTCTCGCCTCCTCCCCGCTTGCGGCGGCCCTCATCGCAGTCCTCGGCGTGATCGGGACGATCATCTTTACCAACCTACGGGAGAAGGACAGGCAGGAGCATGAGCGGCTGCTCAAGGATGCCGAGCTCGCCGCGGCGAGCTCGGGCCGCCTCCGGGACGAGCGAATCGCCGCCTACCGGAAGATGCTCGCCGCGACGAGCACCGCACATGTAAATCGCGAGGGAGTCGAAGTGCTTGCGGGAACCTACGCGGAGATCTCCCTGCTCGCCGGGTCGTACGAGCTATCAAGGGCGGCCCAAGGAGTGTGGATAGAGTACGCGAAGTTGCGGAGGCTGGGGGTAGAGATGGAGAAGAATCCGGAGGAGGCGTCGCAGGAGGACTACGCGCTGGCTTCAGACAAGGCCGATACCGCTCAGGAGCAGTTCCTAAAGCTGGCCCGCGAGGAGCTCGGGGTAGAGGGCCGCTCCCCGAGCTTCCGGGACCTCGAAGGATCTACCCCCGGCGAGGACCTCCCCGGCCCGGAGACGGAAACCTCGGAGCCGTAGAAGCGGACCGGGGGCGACGCGAACACACGAGAGCGCAGCTCTCATGGCGCACAGCCCAACCAGTCTCGATATAGCGCAGCTGGAGCCCCAGCCAGGTTCGACAGAACGCGCCGAGCCGCGAGGCCTGCCCCGGGCAACCGGCCCCTATGGCCGGGCAGCTGCAGGCGAAAGCTCCGCGTGACAAGCCTGACACCCGCAAGAGAAGCTGGGACTACACCAGGGGGACCACGGGGGAACTGAGCGAACGCTAGAGCGGAAGCTACAACCGGCCACCATCACCCCGACTAGGTGAGAGCACCACCACCACAACGGTAGACTCATCACCAATGACTACCGTGATCGGCCGGCCAGATCACCCCTCACCTATGGCGCTTTACTGTCCAGCAGGGCGCCATAGGACCAGGATACAGCGAGAACCAAGAACCCTTCTCGTCCCATCCAGCCCTATCCACCGCGTCATGCACCAGGGCGCAAGACTATGCACCAGCATCAGTAGTTAGTAACAACTATGTTACTAACTATATACACATCTACATCTATACCAAAGGTACATAACCAACCCCACCACAACCACCATCAGCACCACCACAAGACCACCACCATCAACGACCCGCCAGGAAGGACACCCCCCCCCCCCCCCCCCCCCTCCCCCCACCCCCCCCCCACCCCCCCCCCCCCCCCCCCCCTCCCCCCCCCCACCAACCCCCCCCCCCACCCCTCCCCCCCCCCCCCCCCCCCCCCACCCCCCCGCCCCAGGCCCC
>MWVW01000288.1_pt1 | contig 11795 bp, 7 predicted proteins | sample 1047191 | NCBI WGS metagenome assembly MWVW01 (sample SAMN06349985, study PRJNA376086) | soil metagenome | isolation source: MtG22-5 sample Antarctic (ecotone) | place: Antarctica
TGGTGGTGTACATCTGGTGGGATGCATATCTATGTAAAAAAAATGAATGAAAAAACAAAGAGAAAAACCAGTGGCAAACAAAGAAAATAAGGATGGCTAGCATGTTGAAATTATTATATTATAATAGCAATCAAAATTACGGTTAATTCTTTAAAGTGGTTTTAGTTAGTCATAGATTAACTTATCTATAGTATTTACTTGTTGATCCTTACTCTTCTAAGCTCCAACAAATTTAAACTGTTCGCAATAAATGATGTTACGTAAGGGTGTACAAGATGTATTACCATATCATACCACAGAGGCACAACGGGTGCATCATTCATTACATGTCTATCTGCAGCCTGATAAATCTCATTTCTTAAAGAATCATTCTTTTCACCTAACGCTTTTTCATATAAGATATCAAACTCCGCACTCTTATATCGTGTATAATTTGGTGGCGCCGGATTCTTACTATAAAATACGCCAAGGTAATTTTCTGCATCCGGATAATCTGCTATCCAGCTGCCCCGGAAAAATAAGGCCTGCGATTTCGAAGTTTGTTCAAGCAATAAACTTTTTTGAATTGCTTCTACCTGCACATTTATACCTACCTGTTGCAACTCGTTGGCAATATAACTTCCTAAATCAGCATACTGCGGTATCGTTAATAATTTTATTTGAGGTAACCCGTCGCCATTAGGGAAGCCGGCTTCGTTTAGTAATTGAAGTGACTTTGCCTGGTTATAATGATACCCCCTGACTTTTATAGAATCAAAAGATGGAAGCCCAGCCGGAACGAAACCACTCTCTGCAGCAGTCCCAATAGAATTACGCACATACAACATCATTTTTTTTCTGTCAATACCATAATTAATTGCCTGCCGTATTTTTTTACTTTTTAAAGGGGAATTTTTTAAAGCATCATTTGTTGCGTCAAATAAAATTCCCAGGTACTCTACATTGAGATAGGAATGTTTTTGCAAAACGATCTTTCCTTCCCACTCTTTTCTTAATTTACCTTTCTTAGTTAATATTTCATCTTTAAATGATGCGTCGATATCATTTATAAAATCCAATCTCTTTTGTTGAAATTCTAAGAACTCGGTTGCTTTGCTGTCATAAAATGTAACTTTAATACCATCCAAATACGGCAATGCAATTCCTGTACTATCTTTTTCAAAATAATTTTTGTTTTTAGTTAGGACCAATGCCTGGCCTTCTTCCCACGCTTTAAATGCAAACGGACCTGTTCCACAGGGATTACTGCGAAAATCCTTCCCATATTTATCAATCACTTCAAAAGGCACTACAGAACAATATTGCATGCTTATGATCCCCAGAATTGGATTGAAAGGTTTTAATAATTTTAATTGAAAAGTAGTATCATCTATTGCTTTAAATCCGTCGGCAGAATCCACTCTACCATTAAATATCCAAGCACCACTGCTGGCAGTGTTCTTATCAATAATTCTTTTAAAACTATATTCAACATCTTTGGCAGTCATAACTCTTCCTTTGCCATTAGTAAAAACATCATTATCATGAAACAAAACGTCATTGCGCAAATGAAAGGTGAAGGTTAAATTATCAGGAGAAATATCCCATGACTTAGCAAGTGAAGGAACAATATTTAAATTGTCATCTGTCTCTACCAATGTGTTATAAATTTGATGAACTGCCCACATTACAGATTGGCTTTTGGCAAATGCAGGGTCGAGAGAAGCTATGCCTGATGACTCGTTATAATGAAAAATATTTTTGTTATGAACTTTGTTGTTACAGGACGCAAATATGCACAATGCGAGTACACATGAGAAGATTTTTAAAATTGGAAATTGATAATTATGATTTCTTTTTGCCATGTTTATTAAATGTAAATTAAATTTAGTTTTTCAAATAATCTCATGAGCAAGCAAGTAACCTTTATAATCTTTATTGTAATTAATTTTTATTCTACCCATGCACCAGCGCAATTTAACCGTGCTGATAGTTTGAGAGGGGGAATAGGAGCCGGACGTATAAAATGGAATGTTTTAAAATATGATATAACCGTTAAACCGGATTTTACTACGAAAACAATTTCCGGCAAAAACATAATTACCTATTATGATAGCGGTGTATCAACAATGCAACTTGATCTGCAGCAACCCATGATGATTGATAGTATTGTGTATGAGAATAATAAATTAAACTTTAGAAGAGAAGGCAATGTTTACTGGGTAAGTATACGGGATTCATTAAGGCGATATAAAATTAAGCCCGGTATAACATCGCTCACTGCATTTTTTCATGGCAAACCTAAGGAAGCTATAAATCCTCCATGGGATGGAGGCTGGATATGGAAGAAAGATCATAATGGAAATCCCTGGATGAGTGTGGCATGCCAGGGTTTGGGAGCAAGTGTTTGGTATCCCTGTAAAGATCATCAAAGCGATGAACCTGATAGCGCTGCATTACATATTATTGCCTCATCCGATCTTGTCGGCATTGGCAATGGTAAATTGAGAAGTAAGATTGATAACAACGATGGCACCCATACTTACTCATGGGCTGTAGTTAATCCTATAAACAATTATAACATCATTCCCTACGTTGGAAAATATGTAAATTTTAATGAATTATATAAAGGAGAAAAAGGTTCTCTTGAAATGGATTATTGGGTACTTGATTACAATCTTGAAAAAGCTAAGAAACAATTCACAGATGTTCCTAAAATGATGAAAGCATTTGAGCATTGGTTTGGTCCCTACCCTTTTTATGAAGATGGTTATAAATTAATTGAATCTCCTCATCTTGGTATGGAGCATCAGAGCGCTATTGCTTACGGTAATAACTATAAAAATGGGTATTACGGAAAAGATCTATCTGAAACAGGATGGGGAATGAAATGGGATTTTATAATTATACACGAAAGCGGCCATGAATGGTTTGCAAATAATATTTCCACGAAAGATATTGCTGATATGTGGGTGCACGAAAGCTTTACTAATTACTCAGAGACATTGTTTACTGATTACTATTATGGTAAAAAAGCAGGTAATGAATATGTTATTGGCACAAGAAAAAAAATTGCTAATGATATCCCGATTATTGGATCGTATGGCGTGAATAATGAAGGCAGTACTGATATGTATTACAAGGGAGGCAACATGTTACATACTATTCGCCAAATAATTAATAATGATGAAAAGTTCAGAACCATATTGAGAGGTTTAAACAAAACATTTTATCATCAAACTGTAACCTCCAGGCAAATTGAAAATTATATCAATAAAAATTCTGGCAAAGATTTTTCAAAAGTATTTGACCAGTATTTAAGGACTACTTTGATACCCACTTTAGAATATAAAATCGAAGGTTATACGCTAAAATATCGATGGATAAGTTGTGTTAAAGGATTTGACATGCCTGTAAAAATAATTTTTAAAAAGGTACAATGGATTACACCATCACAACAATGGAAAACATTAAGCATGTATCCCGAAGGGGATATAAATTTTTCCGTAGATAAAAATTTTTATATCAATGTAAAAAAATTGTAGGCAATCAAAAGGATGATATAAACAGATTGCTTCTTACTTTCTTTATATACTTTAGCTGCTTATTTACTTAGTAATATGTCCCAGATACGAAAGCAAAGTATCATATCCACCATATTTGTTTACCTGGGGTTTGCTATTGGCTTCATCAATACCTATTTTTTAACCCGACAGGGATTTTTTACTGAGTCGGAATATGGCTTGATAAATATATTTATCGCTGTGGGATATCTCATGTTTGCTTTTGCAAATATGGGGATGACTTCAGTTATGTATAAATTTTATCCCTACTACCAGGATAATTTACCGAAAAAGAATAATGATCTTCTTACATGGGCCTTGCTAATAAGTATCATTGGATTTATTTTAGTAATCTTTTTTGGTTACATTTTTAAAGATCTTGTAATTAGAAAATTCAGCACCAACTCCCCTGAATTTGTAAATTATTATTTTTGGATTTTCCCTTTTGGTTTTTCAATTCTGCTATATTCCATTTTTGAAGTGTATGCATGGAATCTAAAAAAATCAATCCTTACCACATTTCTTCGGGAAGTTCTTTTTCGGGCGATAACAGGTATTTTAATATTTATGTTATCCTATAACTTAATTGATTCGTATGACACTTTTATAAAATTGTATGCTTTCAGTTTTGCAATAGTGGCTTTATCTCTATTATTTTACCTTATCTGGAAAAAACAATTAAGTATAACATTTAATGTAAGCAGAGTAACAAAAAAATTCTACAAAAAAATTATATCTCTTGCCTCCCTTGTATATGTTGGTGGATTAGTTTTTATGATTGCACAGTTTATAGAAACACTTGTGATAATGTCTGTAGTGGGAACTGCAGCCGCAGGAATATTTGCCCTCGCCAGTGTATTAACAGGATTGGTGCAGGCTCCGCAAAGAGGTGCCATAGCCGCTGCTATCCCGGTTTTATCAAAAGCATGGAAAGACAAAAATTACAATAAAATAAATCTGATCTATCAACGGTCTGGCATAAATCTCTTAATCGCTTCTTTGGGATTGTTTTTATTGGTGTGGTTAAATTATGTAGATGCAGTTGAAGTCTTCAAACTACGCCCGGCTTATCTTGATTCAAAATGGGTATTTTTTTTTATTGGCCTGGCTAAAATAGTTGATCTGGGTACTGGTGTTAACTCTCAAATTATAGGCACTTCAGTGCATTGGCGATTTGAATTTGTTTCCGGAATAATCTTGCTTTCGCTGGCGCTACCACTAAATTATTTTCTGGTTAAAGAGTTTGGCATCATTGGAGCAGCATATGCCCATCTCATTTCATTTAGTGCATACAATGCCATAAGGATCATTTTTCTAAAGAGAAAATTCAATATGCAACCTTTTAGTAATAAAACTGCTTATGCAATTATCCTGGCATTTACAGCATATGCAATTTGCTATTATTCGTTTTCAGACATGGATGGTTTTACAGGGATACTTATAAGAAGTATAGTTTTTTTATTTCTATATGGTGGTGCAGTAATTTATTTTAATCTTTCGCCTGATGTGCTGCCTGTATGGAAAGCAATACAAACAAAAACAGGAATAAAAAAAGGAGATCGGTAACGATCTCCATGATAATAAAAATATTTTACTGACTACTGATTTACTCTTCCGCCACTAATAAATCTTTTAGAATAATAACTATCATTAAGATTGCTAATAGTTATGCCTTTGCTGGATGAAGCGTGTACAAAACGATTGTTAGCAAGAAAAACTCCAACATGAGATACACCGCCACGGGTATTAAAAAAAACCAGATCACCCGTCATTAAATTTTCTTTATCTAAACGCTCACAAATTTTATATTGCTCCCTTGCAGTACGGGGTACAGAAAAAGTATAAATTGAAGACATTAAGGTTCCGCTAAATGCACTGCAATCAATTCCCTTTTTGGTAGTACCACCCATTCTGTAATGTGTTCCGTACCAATCATCAATAAAACGATAAAGATCTTTATTCGTTAATTCTTCTACATCAACATCCATCATCATAGCATATTTAAATTGTGTTGATGAAAGTGTTTCAATACTATTTTCTATGACTTCATCTTTTGATTCAATCGCATTTTCACCAATCACACCTGTTGATCCATTTAAAGGAGCCGCGGCATTTACACCTGGTGTTAAAGAAATGAAGTTTAAAAAATTTAAGGCCAGAAGATGTTTATTGTTAATTATTTTAAGCGTGTTTATTGAATATTGAGCTTTTACAGTTCCGGTACCACACGCTAATAACAGTGCAATCAATGCGAGTATGTTTTTCAATGCTTATGGGATTTTGTAACATATATGAAGCGACATACATGCGGGTTAATAAAAGTATTTTCTCTAGCAATACAAATGTAGACCTGCATATTGGGTAAAACAACCCAACATGGTTATTACGTCTTTTGCAGGCATTGGATTAACCATAATAAGTTTTGAATATTTATGTGGAAAACTGAAAAATTACCCGCAATGTTTTTAACGATATTTGTAAAAATTGTTTTGATATAAAACACCCATGAAGTTCTCTCATCTCCACGTACACACACAGTTTTCACTTCTTGATGGCGCAGCATCAATTAAAAATTTATATAGCAAAGCAATTAGCGATGAAATGCCTGCTCTTGCCATCTCAGATCATGGAAATATGTTTGGCGTATTTGAATTTGTAAAACAGGCATACAATCATAAAAATGAAGATGGGTCTTTAAAAGTTAAGCCAATTGTAGGTTGTGAATTTTATATTACTGAGAACAGGCATATAAAACAATTTAGCAAAGAAGTTAAAGATCCCCGGCATCATCAAATATTACTGGCAAAAAATGAGATCGGTTATAAAAATTTAGTTAAGCTTACTTCTATTGGGTACATAGAAGGCATGTATTCCAAATACCCCCGAATCGATAAAGAATTAATTCATAAACATCATGAAGGGTTGATAGCAACCACTTGTTGTTTAGGCGCATTAGTTCCGCAGACTATTTTAAAAAAGGGAGAACAAGAAGCAGAGAATGAGTTTAAGTGGTGGTTGAACATTTTTCAAAAAGATTACTATGTTGAACTGCAAAGGCATGGTATTCCTGAACAGGATAAAGTGAATTTAGTGCTGTTGAAATTTGCAAAAAAATATGGAGTAAAAATTATTGCCAGCAACGATTCTCATTATGTTGATGAAAAAGATTTCAATGCACATGATATTCTACTTTGCATCAATACAGGAGAAAAACAGGCTACACCTGCATTAAGAGAATTTGCGGATGATGATGTATCTATAAAAAATAAACGCTTTGCCTTTCCTAATAACCAGTTCTATTTTAAGAACACTCAAGAGATGCATAGCGTTTTTGATGATCTTGAAGAAGCCATTGATAATACTAATGAAATAGTTGATAAGGTTGATGTGCTTGATTTGAAAAGAGATATTTTATTACCTCATTTTACGGTACCTAAGGAATTTAATTCTCAAGATGAATACCTTGAACATCTCACATGGACAGGCGCTAAAGAACGATACAAAGATCTTACTCCCGAAATTGAGGAACGTTTGAATTTTGAATTATTCACTATAAAAACAATGGGATTTGCGGGGTACTTTTTAATTGTAAGCGATTTTATAATTGCAGGTAAAAAGTTGGGCGTGTTTGTAGGGCCAGGTCGTGGCTCAGCGGCTGGTTCTGTCGTAGCGTATTGTATCGGGATTACGAACATTGATCCTATAAAATATAATTTACTCTTCGAAAGATTTTTAAATCCTGATAGAAAGTCAATGCCTGATATTGACACGGATTTTGATGATGAAGGAAGGCAAAAAGTTTTAAATTATGTAGTTGAAAAATATGGAAAGAACCAGGTAGCACAAATTATCACGTATGGTACTATGGCTGCAAAAATGAGTATAAAAGATGTGGCCAGAGTTATGGATCTTCCATTGGCAGAAAGCAATGCTTTAGCAAAACTTATTCCTGATCGTCCCGGCACTTCATTAAGAAGGGTTTTACAGGCGCCACTTACAGGAGAAAAATCTTTACAGGAAGAAGGCGTTGGAGGTGATGATCTGGAAAATATAAAAAAGCTAAGAGAAATTTATAAAGGGAATGATATGCAGGCTAAAGTTTTGCATGAAGCAGAAATTTTAGAAGGGTCCGTTCGCAACACCGGTATACATGCCTCAGCAATTATAATTGCACCAAAAGATCTTACTGATCTTATTCCTGTAGCCTCTTCAAAAGATTCTGAGCTTTGGCTAACACAAATTGATGGAAATAATATTGAAGCAGCCGGTGTTTTAAAAATGGACTTTCTTGGTTTGAGAACCCTTAGCATTTTAAAAACGGGTTTACGCCTTATTAAACAAAATCATGGAATTGTAATAGATCTGGATGCGCTAACGCTTGATGATGATAAAACCTACAAACTTTACCAGCGTGCCGATACCAACGGAACATTTCAATTTGAGAGCGCCGGTATGCAAAAACATTTAAGAGATCTTAAGCCTGATACATTTAATGATCTTATTGCAATGAACGCCTTGTTCCGCCCAGGGCCCATGGCATATATACCGAGTTACATTGAACGTAAACATGGCAGGGAACCCATAGAATATGACCTGCCGGAAATGGAGGAGTTTTTAAAAGATACTTATGGCATCACCGTATACCAGGAACAGGTGATGTTGCTTTCTCAAAAGCTTGCAGACTTTAGCAAAGGCGATGCAGATTATTTGCGCAAAGCCATGGGCAAAAAAGACCGTAAGCAATTGGATAAAATGAAAGCACAATTTATTTCCGGCGGCAATGCTAAAGGATTTAAACCTGGTACACTGGAAAAGATCTGGACCGACTGGGAAAAATTTGCACAATACGCTTTTAATAAATCGCACTCTACTTGTTATGCGTTGGTAGCTTATCAAACAGGCTATTTAAAAGCGCACTATCCCAGTGAGTATATGGCCGCAGTTTTAAACCATGCAGGCAGCATTGAAAAGATCACCTTCTTTATGGAAGAGTGTAAACGAATGGGTTTAAAAGTACTGGGTGCGGATATTAATGAATCACAAAAAGGTTTTGCAGTAAATAAGAATGGTGAGATTAGATTTGGGTTTAGCGGCATGAAAGGTGTGGGTGAAGCAGCATTAGAAGGCATTATTGAAGAAAGGGAAAAGCGTGGGCATTTTACATCAATATACGATCTGATAAAAAGAGTAAATCAAAGAACGGTAAATAAAAAATCTCTTGAAAGCCTTGCTTATGCAGGAGCGTTTGATTGTTTCAATACAATTCATAGGGCACAATATTTTTATACCGCACCCGGCGATAATACAACAGGTCTTGAAAAAATAATCAGGTTCGGCAATCAATACCAGTCACAATTAAGTAGTAGCTCCAATACCTTGTTTGGTGATTTGCAGATGGAAGAAGTAAGTCCACCCCGGTTATATGAATGCGATCCCTGGCCTTTGATAAAATTATTGGATTATGAAAAAGATGTTACAGGAATGTTTATCAGCGGGCATCCTTTGGATAATTATAAATTTGAAATAAAATATTACGGCCTTACACCTATTGCAGAGTTTAACGAGTTTAAAGAAGCCGTAAACCTGCATCCAAACCCCGGAAGAAATTTTAGGATGGCAGGATTGGTCGCCGATGCACAACATCGTATTTCAAAAAACGGAAACAAATATGGCGTTTTTTTTATTGAAGATTATTCCGCCAAAATGGAACTTACTTTATGGAGTGATGATTATATAAGATTCAGTAATTATTTAGACGCAGGAATGGTAATTTACCTTACAGGTTGTTTCAGGCAACGATATAATAAATCGGAATTTGAATTTAAAGTAAGCAGCATTAGTTTATTGGAAAGTATGATGAAGGTGTGCACTAAAAAATTGCAAATTGAACTTCATCCTAAATTTATAGATGAAAATATTATTGGCTTTGTTGAAAATAATGTAAAGAAATTTCCTGGCAAGTCCAGCCTTAAGTTTTGTTTATCAGAACCATCAGCAAAATTAAAAGTAGGTATGTATACATTAGAAAATGGCTTTGAAATGAATGATGAAATGGCCAGATTTCTGCAAGAGAAACCGGAATTGGAGGTGCAGGTGGAAACAACCTGATAGTGCACATAAACAAGCGTTCTAACAAATTCTACAACTCCTACTTACTTATTCTGATCACTTTATCATTACTACCATTTCCTGTACAAACAAAAACTTTTCCATCAGGCGTAACACAAACATCACGCAAGCGGCCAAATTGGCCACGGTAAAATTCATTTACCTTTTCTACTTTATCTCCTGCCGTATTTAATTGAAGCTGGTATAAAGTGTTGTCTTTTAAAGTTGCCATGAGCAAAGAATTTTTCCACTCGGATATATAATTATTATCATAATAATCAATACCACAAACAGCCAGTGTTGGTGTCCATGCATATATCGGTTCAACTATATTATTAGCTAAACAAAAAGTTTGTTCTGCATTGTCGTTGCAAAAACCCTGTACAGTAGGCCAGCCATAATTTTTTGCTTTTTGTATAATATTTATTTCATCATCGCTGTTAGCCCCATGCTCAGATACATACAATTTATTGTTGGCAAAAACTAATCCTTGTGCATTTCTATGACCTAAACTCCATACAGCACTTGCGGGATTTGGATTATCTCCCGGTATAGTGCCATCAAGATTTATCCGGAGTACTTTGCCATTTAATGAAGATAAATTTTGTGGACTCGATTGATTGGCTGCATCTCCGGTTGTAATAAATAATTTTAAATCCGCGGAAATTAATAACCTGCAACCATTGTGTATGCCTGCAGCATTTATGTTATCCAATACGATTACAGGGTTAATAAGTGTAGAACCATTATAAATAAAACGAACTACCTTTTCTGTATAAGCACCATTTTTATCGTAATTATATGCAACAAAAACATGTGGAGTAGATGTAAAATTTGGGTGAAGTACCATCCCAAGTAATCCCCCCTCTCCCGTTGATTTCACGTCAGCAATAGTTGATACTGAAGTAACAGTTCCTGTTCCTGTGTCTACTCTGCTGATTCTTCCCCCTCGCTCTGTCATCCATAATTTGCCGTCGGCACCCCAAAGTAATTCCCAGGGATTGTTGAGTCCTTGTGTAATAATTTTAGCCTGTATGGAAGCATTCGGGGTAATCGGGTCATCAATAATAGGTTTGTCTGGAACTGCTTGTTTACATGAATTAACTAAGAGGGATATAATAAAAAAAATAGCGAAATTAATATTGAGCATTTACTTACTTTATTTTTGAAGTTACTACAAAAAGCCAACTTATTATTCAGCAATAGTATACATGAGAAACTTCAAATATTTATGGATTTAAATAAGGCATTATTGTAAAAATGTGACCCTTTGGCATATAATTATCAATTTCAGGCATTAACATTGGGTGGATAAGTCAAATCAACATCTTAAAATGTTTGGATGTAATTTTGTAAGATATCAATCTCTACATACAAATTAATAAACACTTAAATATAAAAAATTATGGCACACGAATTTACAGATGCAAACTTTAAAGAGGAAGTTTTAGATTCAGAGAAATTATCAGTAATCGATTTTTGGGCGGAATGGTGTGGACCTTGCCGTGCAATAGGACCTGTAATTGAAGAACTTGCAAAAGATTATGACGGGAAAGTTAATGTAGGTAAGGTAAATGTTGATACGAATCCACAGATAAGTATGAATTATGGTATCACTTCTATCCCGGCAATACTATTTGTAAAAGGTGGTAAAGTAGTAGATAAATTAGTAGGCGCACAACCCAAAGCTAATTTTGTAAAAAAGATTGAGGCGTTAAAGTAAACTAATAACTTCTTATAGATTGAATGCCGGACTTATTCCGGCATTTTTGTTTATTATAAAGATTTGCGAAATGAATTTTAAAATGGTTCGTGAGACACGAACCTTGGTAGGAGCTTTTCATGTTTTAGTTTTAATAATTATTGTCGTTATTAATGTTTCACTTCATCCAACTTTAAATTTGGATCATGTTTGTGTTTAAATAATAATAAAAAAAGAATGGCTATTATTAATGCATAGATTGCAAAGGCAAGCCAGATGCCATGCCAGTCTTTGGTACCCTCTGGTCCGGTATAATAATTATCTATCAAATACCCGCTTACTTTGCTTCCAAAAAAAGCCCCTACTCCATTTGTCATCATCATAAATAATCCCTGTGCACTTGACCTTATTTTTGGATCTGTGTTGGTTTCTACAAACAAGGA
>MWVW01000289.1_pt1 | contig 11792 bp, 13 predicted proteins | sample 1047191 | NCBI WGS metagenome assembly MWVW01 (sample SAMN06349985, study PRJNA376086) | soil metagenome | isolation source: MtG22-5 sample Antarctic (ecotone) | place: Antarctica
GAGGTTGCACGTCCGCTGGAGAGTGAACGCAATTGTGTTACATAACCAAACATTTCACTCAAAGGAACTTTTGCTTTTATAACCTGAACGCCGTGCTTGCTGTCCATCCCTTCCAGCATTCCACGACGGCGGTTAAGATCACCGGTTACATCACCCATATATTGATCCGGGGTAAGCACCTCCACTTTCATTATTGGCTCAAGTAATACGGGCTTCGCTTTTTTTCCTGATTCACGATACCCTTGTTTTGCACAAAGCTCAAAGCTCATTGCATCAGAGTCAACCTGGTGAAAAGAACCATCAAAAACCCTAACCTTCATGCTTTCCATCGGGTAACTTGCCAGTACCCCTGTTGTCATAGCTGTTTCAAATCCTTTTTGAATAGCAGGTACAAATTCTTTAGGAATTGAACCGCCAAATAAACCATTCACAAATTGAAAATTTCCTTTTCCTTCTTTTAAAAATTCTTCATCAGCCGGTCCTATTTCAAAAATAATATCGGCAAATTTACCACGGCCACCGGTTTGCTTTTTTAATATCTCTCTGTGTTCAATTGTATTCTGAAAAGCTTCTTTATAAGCAACCTGTGGGGCTCCCTGGTTTATCTCAACTTTAAATTCACGCTTCATCCTGTCAACAATAATTTCAAGATGCAGCTCACCCATTCCACTCAAAATTGTTTGCCCTGTTTCCTCATCAGTCTTTACTCTTAAAGTAGGATCTTCTTCTACAAGCTTTGCAATAGCCATTCCCATTTTATCAACGTCAGCCTGTGTTTTAGGTTCCACTGCGACAGAAATAACCGGTTCAGGAAATGTCATTGCTTCCAAAACAATTGGGTGATCTTCATTACACAAAGTATCCCCTGTTTTAATATCTTTAAAGCCTACTGCAGCGCCAATATCCCCCGCCTCAATAAAATCAACCGGGTTTTGTTTATTCGCATGCATCTGCATGATGCGTGAAATTCTTTCATTTTTTCCTGTACGTGTATTCAAAACATAACTTCCTGAATCTAATCTTCCAGAATAAGCACGGAAGAATGCCAGACGACCAACAAATGGATCGGTCATAATTTTAAATGCCAAAGCACTAAATGGTTCTTTAGGATCGGCACTACGTAAAATTTCTTCGCCATTATCAGGGTTAGTGCCTTTAACAGCTTCAATATCCAAAGGACCTGGTAAGTATCTAATGATTGCATCCAATGCTGTTTGCACACCTTTATTTTTAAAAGATGAGCCACACATCATTGGAATGATAGAAATATCAATAGTCGCTTTTCTCATAGCGGCATGTATTTCATCTTCACTTATGGATTTTGGATCATCAAAAAATTTCTCTAATAATGCATGATCATAATCAGCAACCGCTTCTATAAGATGTTGTCTCCATTCATTTACTTCATCTATCATATCTTCAGGAATAGGAACTTCCTTATAAGTCATACCAAGTGTTGCATCTTCCCACACCATTCCCTTCATTGTAACCAGATCAACAACACCTTTAAAATTATCTTCAGCACCAATAGGTAACTGTAGAGGCACTGCTTTAGCGCCCAACATTTCTTTTACTTGCTTAACAACATTTAAAAAATCGGCCCCGGCCCTATCCATTTTATTTACAAAACCAATTCGCGGAACTTTATATTTATTAGCCTGGCGCCAAACAGTTTCACTTTGAGGCTCCACACCACTAACTGCATCAAATAATGCAAGTAAGCCATCCAGCACTCTTAGCGAACGCTCAACCTCAACGGTAAAATCCACGTGACCAGGTGTATCAATTATATTGAATTTGTATAGTTTTGTATCCGCAGTTTTTGTACCCTGCACAGTTGGAAAATTCCAAAAGCAGGTGGTAGCAGCCGAAGTAATGGTGATACCTCTTTCCTGTTCCTGTGCCATCCAGTCCATTGTTGCTGCCCCATCATGCACCTCTCCAATTTTATGGTTAACACCAGTGTAATACAAAATACGCTCGGTAGTGGTGGTTTTGCCTGCATCAATATGAGCTGCAATTCCAAAATTTCTTTGATACCTTAAGTCGCCCATGACTATATTTTTTTGAAGTTTTAATTTATGTTTTAATTTTTAGTAGCCAGCTTTGGATTATAAATTAGACATCGTTGTGTCACTCACTTGTACTTTTTGTACTTAATTCAGCAAGCTCTAAAACCTAAAATTGGAGGCGCAAAGCTACAAATAATTAGTGGAAATATTCCTTTAAAGAGAAGCCTATTTTCGTTATAACAGCAGTTTCACAAAACATCACCCAGGCTGAAGCTTGAATAAAAAATCCCTTCTGGTAAAAAGGGATTAGCAATTAGTTTATTAATGGATTATATCCTGAAATGTGCAAATGCTTTATTAGCATCTGCCATACGATGAGTATCTTCTTTCTTTTTAAATGCTGCACCTTCACCTTTACTTGCCGCTACTATTTCGTTAGCCAACTTTTCTGCCATGCTTCGTCCATTCCGGTCACGACTGTAACGTATAAGCCATTTAATAGCTAAAGAAGTTTTTCTGTCGGCACGAACTTCCGCAGGAATTTGAAATGTTGCACCGCCAATTCTACGGCTTTTTACTTCTACAGATGGAGTAACATTAGCTAATGCCCTTTTCCATGTTTCATAACCATCTTCGCTGGTCATTTTATTTACTCTGTCAAGAGCATCATAAAAAATATTAAAGGCTCCGCTTTTCTTACCTTCCCACATAAGATTATTCACAAACCTTGTTACCAGTTTATCACTAAACTTTGGGTCGGGGGATAAAGGGAGTTTTTTTGCTTGTGCTTTACGCATTCTTTTATTAGTTTGTAGTTTGTAGTTTAAAGTTTGTAATTGCTTGCGTTTTACTAATAAACTTATAACTATTTACTTGTTACTTATTTTTTCGCCTTTTCTCTTTTGGTTCCGTATTTACTGCGGCTTTTTTTGCGGTCTTTAACGCCGGCAGTATCAAGGCTGCCACGTACAATATGATACCGTACACCAGGAAGATCTTTTACCCTGCCACCACGTATTAAAACTATGGAATGCTCCTGTAGATTATGTCCTTCACCAGGAATGTAGGCAATTACTTCTATCTTATTGGTTAAACGAACCTTTGCAACCTTACGTAATGCAGAGTTAGGCTTTTTAGGAGTAGTTGTATATACTCTTGTGCATACTCCACGCCGTTGCGGACAACTATCCAATGCCCTGGATTTACTTTTTGCTTTTATTATCTCTCTACCTTTTCTTACTAATTGCTGAATAGTGGGCATTATATAACCTTAATTTTTTGGACGGCAAAGGTAAGTGAATAAATCATAAAGTAAAAATAAAAAAGAAAGTATGTGCCAGTAACTACACTTTAAACATCCAGTCATATTTATCAGCGATTCTCCCTTCTTTGATGGCACTTAGCTTGGATTTTACTTCCGGAGCAGTTTTCCATTTATCTACATCAAAATGCATGGTAAAATCCTTGTACCGCAATTCTTTTATCATAGATATTGTAGCAGCTGTTCCGGTTCCAAAAACTTCGTATAGAACACCTGCCTTGTAAGCATCTACTATATCATCAATACTTAAAGCCCTCTCTTCTACTAAAAAACCGAGCTCAGCTAATAGCGTCATCGTGCTATCTCTAGTAACTCCATGCAAAATAGTTCCAGGTTCAAGATCAGGCGTAATAGCAGTATTACCTATTATGAAAAATACATTCATTGTCCCGCATTCCTGTACATATTTATGCTCATAAGCATCTGTCCATAAAACCTGGTCATAACCTTTCTTTTTGGCTTCAGCAGTAGCATACATTGCAGCCCCATAATTTCCCGCCGCTTTAGCATAGCCTACTCCGCCGGGTACAGCCCGTACGTAATTTTCTTCCACATAAATCTTCATGGGGGCACTGTAGTATGGACCGGTAGGACTTAATATGATCACGAATTTATATTTATCACTTGGTCTAACCCCGATTACTTCATCACTGCTAAACATGAAAGGCCTGATATACAGGGAATGATCTTCCTGATGAGGAATCCAATTTTTATCTAGTTCAATCAATTGCCGCATACCTTCCATAAATATCTCCTCAGAAATTTGTGGCATTGCCATTCTTTCAGCAGATATATTAAAACGCTTAAAATTATCAAAAGGCCTAAAAATATATGCTTCCCCCAACTGATTTTTATATGCTTTTATTCCCTCAAAAATTGCCTGCCCATAATGTATTGCCGCTACAGATGGTGATAAAAGGAGTGGTTGATAAGGTTTGATCTCGATATTCTTCCATTCACCATCTTCGTAATCAGCCTCAAGCATATGATCAGTAAAATATTTACCAAAGGGAATATTTTGTAAGTTGAGATCATTAAGCTTACTTATTTCCACTCTTGTAATATTAAAATCAGCTGCTGCAATCATATCAGTAAATTTGTAACAAAGAAACGAAAAAAACTGAATGTAAGTTAATTTATGAGTATGGACAATATTCAGCTTCCGGGCTTTATAATTCAACATTTGTTCCAAAAATCTTTGGTTGATTTAAGCACCGGTAAAGAGGAACAATTATTACCTCCATCCGGGGAATTAAATTTTTTTGGTGGCAATAAACAGCATATAATATTACTTGTAAATAATCCGGATGCTACATTTATAACAGATCAACAACTTACTTTTTTATCTGGAATATTAAATGCCTGCAAACTAACCCTTGAAGACGTTGGATTAATTAATATAGCTTCCTATACAGGGGTATCTTATAAAAAAATATCAGACAATTTTAATGCAAGGATAATAATTATGTTTGGCCTTTTAACTGATGAAATACAATTACCTTTTGTAATGCCGGAATATCAAAGACAATCATATAATAACCAGGTTTATTTAGCTGTGCCCTCTCTAAATGATTTAGAAAATAATAGAGAGCTAAAACGAAAATTATGGGTAGCACTTCAACAAATTTTTTCTCTTTAATATGCAGCAATTAATTTTTGCCACTAATAATCAACATAAAATACAGGAAATACGATCTATACCTGATTTAGGTTATGAAATTATTAGCCTGAAGGAAGCAGAAATTAATATTGATATTCCGGAACCATTTGAAACATTAGAAGAAAATGCTACTGAAAAATCAAGTGTTATACATAAACTTACAGCACAAAATTGTTTTAGCGAGGATACCGGGCTGGAGGTAGAAGCGCTGAACGGTGAGCCAGGTGTAAAAAGTGCACGATATGCAGGCGATAGCAAATCTTTTGAAGAAAATATTCAAAAATTACTATCAAAGTTGAATGGAATTGAAAACCGTAAAGCTCAGTTCCGTACAGTACTCTCTTTAATTCTTAACGGCGCAGAGTACCAGTTTGAAGGAATTTGTAAGGGCATCATTCTTGCAGATAAGAGAGGGGATAAAGGTTTTGGCTATGATCCGGTATTTTTACCTTTAGGGGCTAAAAGAACTTTTTCTGAGATGGGAATGGAAGAAAAAAACAAATATAGTCACCGGAAAAAAGCGATGGATAAGCTGGTTGCATTTTTACATAATTCTAAAATCTAACTTTTTACATTATATTATTTAAACATTGAGACCGGCAGGCAACCATATTGTATCAGAACCCGACTTAATAGATGGTTGCATTAAAGGAAATAGACAAATGCAGGAACTGCTTTACCATAGATTTTCACCTAAAATGTATGCTGTTTGCCTTCGTTATTCAGGAAATACTGAAGACGCACGGGATTTATTGCAGGAAGGATTTATAAAGATATTTAAGAATTTAAGTAAATACCGCGGAGATGGCTCATTTGAAGGATGGATAAGAAGAATTTTTGTAAATACCTCTATTGAACATTTTAGAAAGAAAGTGCACTTGCATGATGTTACAGAAACACAGGAAAAAACAATTGAAGATAAAGAATGGAATGTTTTAGATAACCTTGCAGAAAAGGACATAATAAAAATGATACATGATTTGTCTCCCGGGTATAAAGCAGTTTTTAATTTGCACGTTATAGAGGGATATTCTCATAAGGAAATTGCTGATATACTTGGTATAAATGAAGGAACCAGCAAATCACAATTAGCAAGGGCAAAAATGGTCTTAAAAAAAATGGTTCAGGATAGATTAAACAGAACCAGTAATGACACTGTGAATTTATAGATATGGACAATATCAAAAACAGGATGTATAATTATGAAGTAACACCTCCAACGGATGTGTGGGAAGCTATTGCTATTAAGCTTGATGCTGACGAAGCTACATTTATCCCTATTACTAAAAAGAGAAATAATACTTTTTATTATATAGCTGCAGCTTCTGTAATACTTATATTATTTAGTTTATTCTTTTTTAAAAATCAATCTTCAAAACCGGTAAATGACCAACTTGTAACGGAACTACAAACCAATAACACAAAGAAAGATACGGTAATGAACACTACCGTAATAATGACTGTACCCGTTGAAGAAAGAATATCAGAGAAAGATCGAGGAGCTAACTCTCCGGCTACAAATAAATACAAAAGAGCAGATAATCAAACACAAAATAAGAAAACGCAGAAACCAGATCCGACTGATAATATTGTAGTTGCAGGTAATACTCCTATGCCCCGTTATATTACTATTGAAGGGCCTCAGGGTAAGCCGGTAAAAGTATCGGCGAAAATGGCATCTCTTATTGATTCATCCGGATCAAATGTGACTTCAAAGCCTATATGGAATAAAAAAATTAACGAATGGCGGGAAATAATGAAAGTTAATACCCTGGGCCCCACAACGGGAAATTTTTTAGATATAGTAGAACTTACCAAAGCATTAAAGGATTAAAGATAATCTGTCTGATCTTCCTATTTATAGCAAACTGATTAAATGCCACGAATTAAAATAAGGCTTCCGGAAATTTTTTTTGATATCTCCATAAAAATCCCCGTTAGGATTACAGACATTAATTATGGAAATCATGTGGGTAATGATTCTCTTGTCGCCATTATTCACGAATCAAGAATGCAGTTTTTACAACAATATGGCTATACAGAATTAGATATTGAAGGAATGGGGTTAATAATGTCTGAGATTTTTGTTGAATTTAAAAATGAAACATTTTATAAAGATGTTATTGATGTAAAAATTGCAGCAGGAGATATTTCTACCATCAGCTTCGAATTATTTTATGGGCTTTCAACGTTTAGAAATAAGCAGCAAATAATTATTGCCAATGCAAAAACAACTATGGTTTGTTATGATTATAAGTTAAAGAAACCCATTACCATTCCTGAAAAATTGCTGGATATACTATCTTAATCTTCATTCCATATTTTCCAACTTTCTTCTGCCTGCATAATAAACATTTCATACCCGTTTTGGATTACTGCACCCATCTTTTCCCCGTTTTCTAAAAAAAGTGGTTTCTCAGGATTATTGATCAAATCAAAGAGGTAATGTTTATCAGAAATAAAATGATACGGTAATGGAGGGCATTCCGCCTCATTAGGATACATACCTACCGGTGTGCAATTAATAATAACCGTATAATTTTTCATTACAGTTTCATTAATCATTGAATAGCCTATTAAATCTTTTCCCTCTTGTGGTTGTCTTGATACCAATAAAAATTCAATCTTCAGTTTCCTTAATACGTATTGAACAGCTTTTGATGCACCTCCTGTTCCCAATACCAAAGCCTTTGTGTGATAAGATTTTAATTTTTTTACCAATGAATCTTCAAAACCAATTACATCCGTATTGTAAGCTGTTAACTTATTTCCATCAATTTTAATGGTATTTGTTGCACCGATTTCCCTTACAGCAGGGGTTATTTCTGTTACATATTCTAAAACCTGTTGCTTATATGGTATTGTAACATTTAATCCCCTTAAAAAGGGATTGGAGTTTATTAATGAAGGCAAATCAACTATTGATGGAATCGGGAACAGGTCATACCTGCAATCTATCAGGCCTTCAGTTTGTAATTTATTACTAAAATATTTTTTGGAAAGGGAATGGCCCAGCGGATAACCTATTAATCCATACAATTTCATTAAGCCGTTTCTTTATCAAGATATAAATGAAAAGTATCACCACGCAAGCCGATTCGCATGGTTTCTAAAGGGATTACTTCAGATGGAGCAATATTTCCAAGATTTACATTGCATCCTATCAATTCCAAAAAATATAATTGCTGTGCTTTTTGTGGAGCCTCCCAAATAATTTTCTCTTCCGGTATCTGTGTTAATATTTCCTGTACCAATCCCTCTCTTACCTCACCACTACCCCTGTAAATACCAACATTTCCTGCTTCTCTAGCCTCGGCAATCACGTAGGTAGAGCCCGCTTCCAGTTCTGCTTTCATTAATTCTATCCATTTATATGGAGGAATAATATGAGCTGCGTCCTTACTTCCTACTTCACTTAAAACGGTTCCTACTTTTGTAAGCTTTTCAATATATCCGCATTTTTCAGCATGAGGAATATCAATTGACCCATCACTTACTTCCACATACGTAATGCTGTAGTCCTTACAAATATTTATATAATCATCAAACTGGTTGCGAATAAGAAAAGCTTCAAATAAAGTACCTCCAAAATAAACCGGAATATCATATCCCTGGTAAACTTCAATTTTTTGTCTCAGATCCGGTGTTACAAAGGCAGTTCCAAATCCTAATTTTATAATATCAATATGGGAATGGGCAACGCTTAAAAAATTTTTTGCTTCTTCAATGCTAAGTCCTTTATCCATCACCATAGTTATACCATGCTCACGTGGCTTTTTATTCCTTTCAGGAATTTGCGTTAGATTAAAATTCATTATTACTTTTTAAGGGTTGCAGTAAAAATAAACGGTGTGGAATTCAATGTTCCAAACATAAACAAAACAGTTACTTTGACAATCGGTTATTTTTATATTTAGAAATCAGAATGGAAACATACTGATTTTGTAATAAAGAAGGCTCTAATTCAATTAACTCTTTGATTATTTTTGGGGTTTTTTTCATTGCTGATTCCAACAATAATATTCCTTCTTTTGGCTTATTCATTGCAAATAGCAACACGGCTTTATAAAAAATTAATATTGGCTTATTGGTTGTATTTTTTAAAGCATTATGTACCTGTTGCATTGCTTCTTCATAATAACCGGCATTGTACAAACATTTGATTAATTCCTTCCAGCCTTTAATATTTTTTGGCCTCGCTTTTATAAAATTAGAAAAGTAAATGATCGCATCCTTTGTTTTATTAAGCTGTACATAACATTGAGCTAAAGCAAAATTATAGTCAGGGCGTGATTGCTGAATACGCATTGCACTTTCCAGGTTTTTTATTGCGCTTGCCCACTGGCACTCATTAATGTAGGTGCATGCAATTTTATAATGCAAATGGCTATCTTCAGGCGCTAAATGTGAAGCTTTGCGATAATGAAATCTAGCCTGGGCATAATTCTTTAATTTATCATAACAATGACCTAATGCTTCATAGATCACATCTTCCGGCCGGGCTAATTCCAGCACTTTCTGTAAAACTTCTATAGCCTCTTTGTATTTACGCATACGCAGATATGCATCCCCCAAATTCCGATATGCATAGTCAAATTTTTCATCAATAGCGATGGCATACTGATATGCATCAATGGCTTTTTCATAAAGTTTTACTCCCTGGTACGCTGCACCAAGATTAAACCATGCAAGCTCTGTAAATGGATACTCATCTATAATTTTTTGATGTAACTTAATGCCTTCTTCATTTCGTCCTGTATAATCGGTCCAGAAACATATTTTATAAAGAGCCTCTTCATTTGTTTGATCCTGTTCAAGAATCAGCTTAAGGCAATTAAATACTTTATCAAATTCCTCATAATCATCGTACACATCTGATAACTCAAAAAGTAACTCTATACGTTCTTCTCCTTCAAATCTATTAACCGCCTCCTCTAAAATTTCAGCAGCTTTCTTTTGTTGGTCCAATGCCAGGTAAGCATCAGTTTTTAGGATATATAAGTTAATATCCCCCCTATCTAATAATTCAGCTTTGTCTAATAATATTAAAGCTTCTTTATAATGCCTTTTAGCAATTAAAAGATCCGCCTTTTTAATTTGTAAAATGGAGGAATACGGATATTGCTGAATGCCATAATCTGCTGCTTCTAGTGCCGCTGATAATTCCTCTTTCTCTTCGAAAAAATCTATGATCTGTTCAAAAGCATCTTCTTCAATAAATTTATAGCTGTTCCCCGTCTTCATAATATTATATTGCTGAAGCAATTCCATCAAACTTTCCTTATCCTGTCGGTAGGGGTTCTCCTTCATATTCATGTAAATATTATCATTTTCATTTAAATATTATCATTGAAATTAATACTTTTTTAAACGGTACATACGAATATTTAAACTTATACGTTAAATTAAAGTCTAAAAAAATACAATATTTATGTAGTATTTCCAGTTTTTATTGTTAAATTTGTTAACTTAACTAAGTTTTAAAATGATCATAAAATTAAAAATAGCTTTTATTTCTCTGCTATTTTGCTGCATAGCGTATGTTGCGCTGGCGGATAGGGGTGGTTTTGGAAGAAGAAATAAAATTAGTTTTAATATAGTAACTGCCAATACATTAAAAAATTCTATTGCTTTTAATCTAAAATCCGGGCTTGTGTATAGAGGTAATTCTATTATAAATCACCAGCAACACGGAAATTCAATTTTTACTAATACCTTAATCAGTTATCAAAAGGGAAATACAATTTATATCCTGCCTTATAAACAAAAAGTTTTAACTCAATCCTATTCTTCTGCTTCAGGATATAAATTAATAATCAGATCCAAATAATTTGAATTTTTGAATAACCCACAGAGTACAAGGATTATTATAGTCTCCTTCTTAATTTAATTCAATTCGTTTATTTTCTTGCTTCTCCGTATGTCATAACACGGTACCCTGATTTTGGAATATCAAATTTAAACGAAGGGACAAGATCGAAATTTATTTTTGTCAGGGTATATTTAAATCTCATTTTACCTGATTGCCATTCGTACTGTAATGCAAGCCCGGGAAGATTTTTAAACTGAGAATCATAATCTTTATCAGCAATATCCAGTTCAGTGGTGTAGTAAACAACAAACGAACTTCCATCTTTTAATTTAGCAATGGTTTTTTTACAGTTATAACCTGCAATATTCAAAGTTTCGTTAGTCGTTTCAAAAGTAATTCCTTCATATTTACTGTTTCTTTTATCCCAGTCATCTTTAGTAAGCGTTATCATAAGCTTCTGGCCGCTATAATCCTTTAATATAACACCCGAACCTTTTTTCGAATCATAAATAGTTATTTCACTTCCTAAACCACTTACCAATTCGCTTCTGCTTTGGCTGCCCTTAAGGTTAATAGTTGTGGTAGCGCCATCCAGCATATCGGCCATCTTAGGCTCGTTACTTCCTGTTTGAATTGAAATATTGTAAATTAAAGTGCCTTCAGAAATTATTTTTTGCGCTTTTATTGTAAAAGTGCCTAATAAAAGAAGGAGGGTTAAACCAGTAGCTATAATCTTCATTTATTGTATTTTATAATAAGCTTTGACCACTTAAAGACTTAGTAATTGAATAAATAGTTGCAAAAATCAATAACCCGCTATTTTTTACTTTTATTAGCTTTTTGTTTCATGGTTTGCAGTTTCTGATTATTTGCCTGCATTGCATCTATCCTTTCCTGCCATTTACTTTTGGTTACCGGTTTCTTTTTATTTGCTTCAAGCTTAGCTAATATTTTGTCATGATTAATTATATATTTCTGAATAACAAA
>MWVW01000291.1_pt1 | contig 11767 bp, 8 predicted proteins | sample 1047191 | NCBI WGS metagenome assembly MWVW01 (sample SAMN06349985, study PRJNA376086) | soil metagenome | isolation source: MtG22-5 sample Antarctic (ecotone) | place: Antarctica
GTTTAAAGGTAAGGGTAAAAAAAATATTTTTTAAAAAAATCATGTAATCGGTTGCAAGTTTAAAATAATCTTTATATTAGTCCTCGATTTACCGGATGTTTGACTTGCAAAATGAAATAAATTGACGGATATGCTGTTGAGTTTTGATGTTCATGCACGAACTACTTTCAATGAACAATCTTCCTGCTCATCCATTTCCAGGTTATGCCATATTTTTATTAAAGAAAGTTATCAAATGATTTTGCCAGGGTAAAACTTTAGTTCGATCCTTAATTTTTTTTCCCTATTGAATTTTCTTACAGGCGTATAGCCTTGTTTTTAATCCTCTCCTTATAAAAAATAAAAATTGACTGACTAATTAAAAGAATTAAAAACATTCACCATATTATGCTCAATGGTGTTGGCTTGCCGGAATATTTTCCCATGGAACTTTTGAAGTGGCAATCATGGGAAAGGATGCTCACAAAAAAAATCGGGAATTACAAAAGCATTATTTGCCCTCCTGTCTTTTGATGGGTGAAACAGATGAAGAGAACCTGCCATTGCTGGAAGAGAAATTACCCGAAAGCAAAACACTGATTTATGTGTGTGCAAATAAAGTGTGCCGGTTGCCGGTTGAAGAAGTTGACAGAGCATTAAAGCAAATAAAAACAGCAAATTATAGTCATAAACTAAATGAATGACAGGTGAAATATAATTTTTATGTTCGTTTATTTTTAACCTTGCCTCAAATAAAAAAGAAAAAATAATGCTACTGCTTGGAATTGATATAGGTACATCATCAATAAAGGTTTCAGTTGTAGATGCGGCTACACAAAAATCTATTGCAACTGCTCAATATCCAGAGGTAGAAGCAGATATTATCTCTTTGCAAACAGGTTGGGCAGAACAAAGTCCCGATTTGTGGTGGAAGCATGTACAATCAGCTATTTTGAAACTTCACACACAACAGAAATATAATCCGAAGAATATAGCTGCTATTGGGATTGCTTACCAGATGCACGGCCTGGTAATGGTGGATAAACAACAAAATGTTTTACGCAATAGCATCATCTGGTGCGACAGCCGGGCAGTTGACATTGGAGAAAAGGCTTTTGAAGAAATTGGAAAAGAAAAATGTTTATCGCACCTACTTAATTCACCCGGTAATTTTACAGCATCCAAACTGGCGTGGGTAAAACAAAATGAACCGGAACTGTATGCCAAAGCAGATAAAATAATGCTGCCAGGTGACTTTATTGCGATGAAACTTACCGGGAATATTACAACAAGTATCACCGCATTATCGGAAGGAGTATTCTGGGATTTTCGGCAAAATGAATTATCCAAAGATGTTTTTGGATATTATGGATTATCCACATCTTTCATTCCGGAAGTGAAAGAAGTTTTTACTGAACATGGAAAAATTTCAGCCACTGTTGCTGCTGCATTATCATTGAAAGATGGAATACCGGTTACTTACAAAGCAGGTGACCAGCCCAATAATGCATTATCGCTGAATGTACTTCAACTGGGAGAGGTTGCTGCAACAGCAGGAACTTCAGGTGTTATTTATGGAGTAAGCGATCAGTTAAATTACGATCCTCAATCGCGTATCAATAGTTTTGCCCATATAAATCATAAAGCTTCATTGCCATTAGAGAGGGATGGGAATGCTTTGGCTCCCTCTCCCTTGGAGAAGGCGGGGGGTGAGGTCAGAATTGGAATATTATTATGCATTAACGGAGCAGGGATTTTTAACCGGTGGATAAAAAATATCGCAGGGGCAAATACTACTTACATGGAATTAAATGATGCTGCAGCAAAAATTGATATTGGTTCAAGTGGGTTGATGGCTCTTCCATTTGGTAACGGGGCTGAACGTATGTTGGAAAATATAATTATTGGCGGGCATTTTCATAATCTTGATTTTAATATTCATACAACGGCACACATGGTGCGCTCAGTTCAGGAAGGAATTGCGTTCGCATTTAGATATGGACTTGATATAATGAGGGAAAATGGTATAGACCCCACTATTATCAGGGCAGGAAAGACTAATCTTTTTTTAAGTGAAGTATTTACACAATCCTTTGTAAATAGTACTAATGTTGAAGTTGAATTTTATGAAGGTGATGGAAGTTTTGGCGCTGCGGTTGGTGCAGGCATAGGCGCAGGTATTTATAAAAATGCTGCAACTGCTTTAAGTGATAGAAAACCTGTAAGCATAGTTGAACCTTGTAAGAAAGATATATATGATGATCTGTATGAAAACTGGAAAGATTTATTAAATGAAAAAATAAAAAGCTCCGCCGAAAATCAAAAACTATTATTAGTATAAACTTCAATTTTAAACCATAATTATGATAGCAGAAAAAACTAAAACCTACTTCAGGAATATTCCGCAGGTAAAATTTGAAGGAAGAGAAAGCGATAATCCATTTGCATTTCGCTGGTACGATGAAAATAAAATAGTTGCAGGAAAAACTATGAAGGAATACCTGCGTTTTTCATGTGCATACTGGCATTCATTTAATGGAAACGGAGCAGACCCTTTTGGAGAACCTACGCATATTTTTGAATGGGATAAAAAATCAGATGTAATTGAAAGAGCAAAAGATAAAATGGATGCAGCATTTGAATTTATCACTAAAATCAATTTGCCTTACTATTGTTTTCATGATGTAGATGCAGTGGACTATAATAATGATATAAAAGAAAATGAAAAAAGATTACAAGCCATTACAGAATATGCAAAACAAAAACAGGAAGAGAGTGGCGTAAAACTTTTATGGGCCACTGCTAATCTTTTTTCCAATAAAAGATATATGAATGGGGCTGCCACCAATCCGGACTTTCATGTATTGGCACATGGTGGAGCACAGGTAAAAGCGGCGCTTGATGCCACCATTGAATTAGGGGGAGAAAACTATGTTTTTTGGGGCGGACGTGAGGGCTATATGAGTTTGCTCAATACCAATATGAAAAGAGAACAAGAGCATTTTGCGAAATTTTTGCACACTGCAAAAGATTATGCAAGAAGCAATGGCTTTAAAGGCAATTTTTTTATTGAGCCAAAACCATGTGAACCAAGCAAACATCAATATGATTATGATGCGGCAACAGTAATAAGTTTTTTGCGTGAATATGATTTGATGGATGATTTTAAGTTGAATCTTGAAGTGAACCATGCAACGCTTGCCGGGCACACCTTTCAACATGAGTTGCAGGTGGCTGCTGATGCCGGACTGCTGGGAAGCATGGATGCAAACAGGGGCGATTACCAGAATGGATGGGATACAGATCAATTTCCGAATAATATTTATGAATTGGTGGAAGCGATGTTGGTTGTAATGGAAGCGGGCGGATTAAAAGGTGGAGGAATAAACTTTGATGCCAAGATCAGGAGGAACTCTACAGATCCGGAAGATCTTTTTTATGCTCACATTGGTGGTATGGATGCTTTTGCAAGAGCACTGATTATTGCGGATAATATTTTACAAAAATCAGATTATAAAAAAATACGGCAAGAACGTTATGCTTCTTTTGATAGCGGCAAAGGAAAGGAATTTGAAGAAGGAAAATTATCATTTGAGGATTTAAGAAATTATGCGATTGAACATGGCGAACCAAAAGTAATAAGCGGTAAACAGGAATACATGGAGAATATAATTAACCGGTTTATTTAAGCTGAATAACGAATGAAAATATTAGAGTTAAAAATAATCTTGAAACGGCAGAAGTGAGTGAAATTCTCACGTTTGACGTTTCACTTCTCACAATGCATCCAATGCCGGTTACATAAAAATTATTCAAAACCAAAACCATGCAACTCGGAACAATTGATATTCTCTTTGTAATCTTATACCTCCTGGTCATTGCAGGTGTTTCTGTCTGGTCTATCAGAAAAAGCAAAGCCTCCCCAACAGATTATTTTTTAGCCAACCGTAATTTGGGTTGGTTTGTAATAGGCGCTTCTATACTTGCTTCAAACGTAGGCTCAGAGCATATTGTAGGCCTTGCAGGAACGGGAGCTTCATCGGGCCTGGTGATGGGACACTATGAACTGCATTCCTATATTGTATTGATATTGGGGTGGGTATTTGTACCTTTTTATATGCGCAGTATGGTTTACACTATGCCCGAATTTTTGGAACGGCGTTTCAATGCCAAGGCACGCCGGTTATTATCCATCATACAATTATTAAGTTATGTTATTGCCAAAGCATCGGTAACCATTTTTGCCGGGGCACTGGTGTTTAATTCTTTTTTAGGCGTTGACTTCTGGACTGGTGCAATTATTCTTGTAGTTGTAACAGGCATCTATACAATTTTAGGCGGCTTACATACCGTTATGTACACCGAAGCCATTCAGGCAATCATATTATTGTTAGGCTCGGCGGTATTATTATTTATTGGTTTAGATAAAGTGGGCGGCTGGCAGGCAATGATAGATGCGGTGCCCAAAGAAAAGCTCAATATGTTTCGTCCTTTAAGTGATCCCGAATTTCCCTGGCTGGGTATATTGTTGGCCTCGCCCATTGTGGGCATCTGGTATTGGTGCACCGACCAGCATATTGTGCAGCGCTGCCTGGCAGGTAAAAATGAACGCGAAGCAAGACGGGGAACCATCTTTGCCGCCTATTTAAAATTGCTTCCTTTTTTTATATTTCTTGTCCCCGGTTTAATAGCTGTTGCTATGGTTAACCAGGGATCATTAACCTTAACAGACAACAACGCAGCGTTTCCAACATTGGTTAAAGAGATTATGCCGCTTGGACTAAGAGGTTTACTGGCTGGCGGTTTGCTGGCTGCTTTAATGAGTTCATTAGCGTCAGTTTACAACGCCTGCTCCACCTTATTTACAATGGATATTTACCAAAAAATGAGGCCACAGGCAAGTGGAAAACAATTGGTAAGAGTTGGCCGCATTGCAACGGGAGTAGTTGTATTACTTGGCATGGCATGGATTCCGTTGATGGATAGAATTTCAGGAACTCTATATCAATACCTGCAAAGCGTACAATCTTATTTAGCCCCGCCCATTACGGCAGTGTTCCTGTTGGGTGTATTTTTTAAACGCCTCAATGCGGCAGGCGCCTATACAGCTATGGTCGTTGGTTTTATCATTGGTATCATTAAGCTTACCCTTGAATTATTTCAAAAAAATTTATCGGGTGTGCTTCTTGATTTCGCAACCATAAATTTCCTTTACTTCTGTATTTATTTATTCCTCTTTTCAATTACTGTAATGGTGATTGTAAGCCTGCTTACACCAAAACCAAATGAAGAGCAGATAAGAGGTTTAACTTTTGCCACTACCGTTGCCGAAGATAGGGCTGCAAGCCGTGCAAGCTGGAACAAATGGGATGTTATTCTTTCGCTGGGCGTAATTGCCATTATCTTAAGCATCTTCATTTATTTTTCACCATTAGGTGTGGGAGGATAGATAAATTTTAAAAAAATGATTAAATATTTTTTTTGTTTTGTTTTTGTACTAACAAAATTATTTGCAGATGCCCAGCTCGCAACGCCAGGAGGACAAGCTCCATATAAAAACAAAAATCTTTCTCCGGAAGCAAGAGCAAAAGATTTATTAAGCAGAATGAATCTGGATGAAAAGGTAATGCAGACACAATGCTTATGGATTCAAAAATCAAGGATATTAAATGACCGGGGGATTTTGATGAAGTCAAGGCAGAAAAAAATATAAAAAATGGTTTAGGCGAATTAGCAAGACTGAACGAAAATGAAGGACCTAACAGTTATGGCTATCATCCCAAACAAGCAGCAGAGCTCTACAATAAAATTCAAAAATTTTTTGTTGAAAAAACAAGATTGGGTATTCCTGTAATGGTGCATGAAGAATCGCTTCATGGACAGCAAACACAGGACGCTACCAATTTTCCTGTTCCAATCGCTTTGGCAAGTACATGGAATGAAAACCTGATGACAGAAATCTTTTCGAATGTTGCCGAAGAAGTGAGAGCACGGGGAGGCCATCATGTATTGACGCCGGTTGTAGATGTTACCCGTGATCCACGTTGGGGGAGAACAGAAGAAACTTTAGGAGAAGATCCATTTCTTATTTCGCGTTTGGCAATTGCACAAATAAAAGCGTACCAGGCCAATTCTGTTTATCTTGGTAAAAACAATGTGGCAGCAACTTTAAAGCATTTCGGTATTCACGGTCAGAGTGAAGGTGGTTTAAACGTTGCGCCAAGTAATATAGATGAAAGAACGGCAAGAGAAATTTTTTTTAAGCCCTTTCAGGCTGCCGTAAAAGAAGCTAAAGTGATGAATGTAATGGCAACCTATAATGAATTATGGGGCTTGCCGGCGCATATTAATAAATATTTACTTACTGATATTTTAAGAAAAGAATGGGGGTTCAACGGTGTTGTTGTTTCTGATTATTTTGCTGTAAGAGACTTAACTGATCTTCATAAAATAACCACTTCTTATGACGAGGCAGGTTTACTTTCTTTTAAAGCAGGCGTGGACATGGAAACCCCCGACCCTGATGGGTTTAAAAATTTAAAACAATTTGTTACCAATGGAAAAATTTCTGTAAAAGAATTAGAGGCAGCGGTGACACGTATTCTGATTGCCAAATTCCGGTTAGGCTTATTTGATGACCCGTATGTTGATGCAGCTAAAGCAGAAGAAATTGTGGGCAATGCAGAAAAAAAAGCAGTGGCACACAAAGCAGCAACGGAAGCGATGGTATTATTGAAAAATGTTCCCATACCGGGGCAGGAAAACGATTTTTTACCGCTTGATAAAAACAAAATAAAGACCATTGCCTTCATTGGCCCTAATGCCGATAAATGTTTGTTGGGTGGATATTCAGGCAAGCCACGGTCCTGTATTTCTCCATTACAGGGAATGAAAGAAAAATATGGCAACAAAATCAATGTTTTGTATGCAGAAGGGGTTACACTCACTGATAAAAACAATTGGTTTGCAGATACTATCAACCTCGTGAGCCGTGAATCGAATAATAAAAAAATCGAAGACGCAGTAGCTATTGCCCGCCAGGCCGATGTGGTAGTTTTTTTTGTTGGCGGCAACGAAAGCATGAGCCGCGAAGGCTGGGCTAATAATCATTTAGGCGATCTCTCCACACTTCAATTGCTGAATGGACAAAATGATTTAATAAGAGAAATAGCGACGGTTGGAAAACCAATCTGCGCCTTTGTAAACAGTGGGCCTCCATTAGCCATTGGCTTCTTGTGCAATACCGCTTCTGCTGTAATACAAAGCTGGTATTTAGGACAGGAGGGCGGCTATGCTATGATTGACGCATTGTTTGGCGAAGTAAACCCCAGTGGCAAATTGCCCATTAGTTTTCCAAGAAGCGCCGGGCACATTCCTGCTTATTATATGTTGGCTTCACCCGTGCCCGTGATTACCTGGTCATTCCTTTCAAAGGGGGAACCGAACAGTATTGGCTGCAGATGGTGATGGAGGGAGGCATGGAAGCATTGGGTTACAAGCAGGATATTGTTTGCGATAGAACGGTCAAAGGAAATAAGATCATCACTACTCCATTCCGGCTTTGGGTAACGGCTTATAATATGGAGGCTGAGGAAGTGGCGCCAATAGAAAAAGAAGTGAAGGTATATGCACAGCGACCGGAGAAAGTTTACGCTCCTTACCTGGTCAATCCATCAGCAGCGGTAGAGTTTGAAGAGCTGACTTATAAGGACAGTCTCACCATACATGATTCATTTGCTTCCTTAGTAAACAGCTATGAAGAAAAAACTGATTTCGGCAGTTTCATTCACCGTTTCCTTTGTGCCTTTCATCCCTTCATGACCGATGGCGAAGCAATGGTGTTGATGGAAAGAATTGATAAGAATGAAGATTTTAAAAAGGTGCATAAAGAATTGATACAACAGGCACGTTCTTTTTACTGCTGGATAGAAAAAGAATTTAAAGGTGCAACTATCCGCAAAGAACTGCCAGTGATGATGGAGCAGAACGGGCAACTGACAATAGGTGTAGTGGATATGGTAGTTGAAACAGAAACAACTGTAACCATAATTGATTATAAAACCTTCACCGGGGATGATGCAGCCATAGCCGCAAGAGCAAAATCTTTTTCAGGGCAGGTGAAAAGTTATATGGATATTATAGCGAAAGGTTTTCCGGGTAAGAAGATAAGAGGGGGAATTTATTTTATTATGGGGGGGAAGTTTTTGGAGGTGGGGTGAATCCAAATGCAGCATACCAATAGACAATTCATTAGTATTGTATTGCCGAACAAGTTGGGCTATTTAGGTGATTTAGAGTGGGTAAGAAATGAAGGCAAATAAAAATATCTTAAAGAAAATGCATACAGATCTAACATTTTTTACAAACGAGAAGGGAAGCACTCTCTTAGACAGATTTAAACGAACACTAAAAGATGTTCGCTATTTTGACATTCTCGTGGGCTACTTTAGAAGCAGTGGCTTTTTCCATCTTTATCAGTCGTTTGAACACATTGAAAAAATTAGAATACTGGTTGGTCTTTCAATAGATAAAAAAACTTATCAGGTAATTGAAACAGTTAAGCAAAAAGAATTTGATTTTGAATCACATGCTCAAATTGAAAAGCTATTTGAGAAGAAACTTCTCGAAGAAGTTGAAACGTCTGAAGATGATATACATGTTGAAAAAGGAATTAGAAAATTTTGTGAGTTTATCGAATTAGGCAAAATTGAGATTAAAGCTCACCCAAGTAGAAATCTCCATGCAAAGGTTTACATAAGTAGATATAAAGAAGATGACCGTGATTTTGGAAATGTAATCACAGGCTCAAGCAATTTTTCGGAATCAGGATTATTGGGCAATCGTGAATTTAATGTTCAACTTAAAAACAGAGCCGATGTAGAATTTGCGTTAACTCAATTTGAAAACCTTTGGAAAGAAGCAGTTGATATTTCAGAATATTACGTTGACACAATAAAGAACAAAACCTGGCTTAACGATACAATTAGTCCGTATGAGCTTTATCTAAAATTACTTTACGAATACTTCAGAAAAGATTTGAGCATTGATGATGATTTGTTTTACAAAAACTTTCCACGGGAATTTATGCGCCTGAAATATCAGGAGCAAGCCGTTTATAATGCAAAGAAGATTTTAGATGAATATGGCGGTGTATTTCTTTCAGATGTAGTGGGATTGGGTAAAACCTATATTTCTGCAATGCTTGCAAATCAACTTCCCGGGAGAAACCTTGTTGTTGCTTCTCCTGATTTGTTAGAAAGAAGTAATCCTAATTCATGGACAAATGTATTTCATGATTTCAAAGTTGCTTCTCAATTTGAATCCGTTGGCAAATTGGGTAAAATCATTGAAGAAGGAACAGACAGGTATGATAATATTTTCATTGATGAAGCACACAAGTTCAGAAATGAACTAAATATGAGTTATGAAAATTTATCTCAAATCTGTAAAGGCAAAAAAGTAATTCTTGTAACCGCAACTCCTTTAAACAATTCTCCCTACGATATACTATCTCAAGTCAAGTTGTTCCAGAAAGGAAAAATTAGCACCATCCCCGGCATAAAGAATATAGAGGCTTTTTTCAATGGCTTGCAAAAGCGGTTAAAAGACCTTGACCGAAAAGACGACCATGAAGAATATTCAGAAATTGTAAAAGATAATGCAAAGCAAATCCGGGATAAAGTTCTTAAACATCTTATGGTTCGGAGAACCAGAAAAGAGATTGAGTTATACTTTAAAGAAGACCTTACAGTTCAAGGTTTAAAATTTCCTGAAGTTGCCAAACCCGTTGCACTGTTCTATCAGTTAGATAAGAATTTGGATTCTGTATTTATGGAAACCATCCGTCTTATTACAGACAGGAAAAGTTTTACTTATGCCAGATACGCACCGCTACTTTATTTAAAAAATAAATTAGATCCAAACCAGGTTACGGGGCAAAAGAATTTAATGAGTTTCATGAAAACTCTTTTAATAAAGAGATTGGAAAGCAGCTTTTTTGCTTTTAATAAAACAATTGACAGGTTTATTCTTTCTTATGAAGGATTTTTAAAGGCTTATAATAAAGGTTATATATACTTTAGCAAAACACATTCTTATAAAATTTTGGAGTATCTGATGGATGATGATTTTGAAGCTATAGAACGGTTAATTGACAATGATAAAGCGGAACAATTTGACATTGCAGATTTTACGCCGGATTTTAAAAAACATTTGCAGAATGATTTAAAAACATTGCGTCAGATAAAATCACTTTGGAGTGCGATAAGGAAAGACCCTAAACTTGATACATTTATAAATGCGCTGAAAAGCGATAAGATTTTGAGTAAGAATAAAATCATTCTTTTCACAGAATCTAAAGAAACAGCAGAATACCTTACTGAAAAATTAGATCATAAGATTAAAGAAAGTGCCCTTCTTTATCATGGTGGCTCCAGTGAAGCAGATTTTAAAACTGTAATTGCCAATTTCGATAATAAAGCCAGAAAAAAAGAAAATAAATACAGAATATTGATTGCAACGGAAGTACTTTCTGAAGGCATCAGCCTTCATCAATCCAATGTAGTTATCAATTATGATATCCCATGGAATCCAACCCGGATGATTCAAAGAGTTGGACGCATTAATAGAGTTGACACACCTTTCAATAAAATTTATACATATAATTTTTTCCCAACAGTGCAATCAAATGATGAAATAAAATTGCAGGAAGCAGCTATGTACAAGATTGAATACTTCATACACATGCTGGGTAATGATGCGCCATTGCTTACAGAAGGAGAAGAAATTAAATCATTTGAATTATTTCAAAAACTAACATCTAAAGAATTTATTACAGGTGAAGAAGAGCAGCAGGATAGTGAATTAAAATACCTGAAAGTGATAACTGATGTAAGGAAAGAGAATGAAGACCTGTTTCAGAAAATTAAAATGCTGCCCAAGAAAAGTCGCACGTCTCGTAAACAAGAGCCGGAAATGAAGCTGGAAGAAAGTTCATTGGTTAATTACTTCAGGAAGGGAAAACTTGAAAAGTTTTATATTGCTTCCGGAGATACTTCAAAAGAGATTGATTTTCTTACAACTGCACGGCTTTTTGAATCCACTGTTACCACACCGAAAGAAAAAATATTGACGAATTATTATGACCTGTTGGCAATAAACAAAAGGGAATTGGAATTGAATCTTCAGGAAGATGAAGAACAACAGGAAGAAACTAAAACTGGTAGCAGGGATAACGCCAACAGGATTTTAAAAATGTTAAGGTCAAAAGAAGTTAGATTATACAAAGGATTTACTGATGAAGCAGAAACATATATCAAGCAGGTTGTAAAAATATTAGAAGAAGGTTCTCTTTCTAAAAATCTGACAAAGAGATTGTATGCTGAATTAAAAGATCAAACACAGCCGCTGAAAATACTTGGGATATTGAAAAAAGAAATATCAGAAGATTATTTTAAAGGAACGGCAACGGTAAGAGATGAATCAAAGAATAATCCTAAAGAAGTTATTTTATCCGAATGCTTTGTAAGAATGTAAAATGAAACAGGAAGCAGCCAGAAAACTCATTAAAGAAATATTTGGAAAGCCTTTCCACAAAGAGAGGTTTACTGGATTATTTCTTGAAAATCTGTTTCAGGGAAAGATTCAATACCGCAATAAGCAGTATTCAGGCAACTATATAAAAGACGCTTACAAGCCTTACATCCGCAAGTACGAACAGATTGGTAAATATGAAGATGAAGAAGAAAATACCATTGACCTGTTGGCTGTTGAGTTACTTCGTGGGCAA
>MWVW01000292.1_pt1 | contig 11750 bp, 16 predicted proteins | sample 1047191 | NCBI WGS metagenome assembly MWVW01 (sample SAMN06349985, study PRJNA376086) | soil metagenome | isolation source: MtG22-5 sample Antarctic (ecotone) | place: Antarctica
TAGGAGTTCAGAAATCATTGAACCTTCCAAAGATTGAAACAGGCTATCATTCACAAGGCATCTTAGGGCAGAGTTACAAAGGCATTCATGCAGGCATCACAATTCCTTTATGGGAAAACAAGAACAGGTTAAAAGCTGCACAGGCAAACCTGGATTATGCCACCGCCAATGCACAAACACACATCCTTGAACACAGGCTTGAAAACAAAGGCTATTACGATCAGTTAGCAGTACGTTTAAAAGCAATGCAGGACTATAAAGATTTATTTGCAACACTCAACAACACAGAACTTTTAAATAAGGCATTGACGCTTGGCCAAATAACCATCATTCAATATTACCAGGACGAGAGTTATTACTTTTTTGCTTACGACAAATATCTTCAAATGGAGTGGGAATATCAGCAGGCAATAGCAAGGTTGTATAAATACCAGTTGTAGAAATATATGCTATGCTTACATCAGGGGAGGGTTGTCTAAAAGTCTTTGAGTTATTGAAAAATAAAAAAGTTGTCTCTAATTGAAACAACCTCTTTAGTTCATTTTCTAAAACTACTTTTTTGCAGTGATAGCTGCTTTCAGCGGGCACTTACCATCTTTCGGCGGCTCATGACCTACATGGAATGCGGCTCCAACAGCAAGAGTTGTTGCCATAGCAATTAACATGATTTTCGTTTTCATTTAGTTTTACGGGTAACTCACCGTGAAAAACCACTGCCTGCATGGGCGATTACATTTAAACATCCCACCAATACAACCTTGTATGTTTCTTCAGAGTTTGGCAGAGTAGAATCTTTTAGAAATAATAAGTGGCGTTTGTTTGATTTGTTGTGGATGATGCACACCATGGATTATAAGCAAAGAGACAACTTCAATAACTGGTTGTTAAGAGCTTTCTCCATTTTTGGGCTACTTACCATTTTCTCCGGGTTTGCTCTGTTTTGGGTTAGCAGCAAAACGATCCGAAGAAAGAGAAAAAAAGGTGGAGCTATGGTAATGGCAAAGGTCTGATACCACGGTTGGCATTAAAATACTTAAATCATAAATAGTTTCGTGGACAGTTGGTTATTATGCATCAAACGATGGAGTGGCGAGCTGGAGTTAATGATGAAAATACTAAAGGCATTAAGAAAGCTGTTTTTGTAGAAGATGGTTATTGGAATTGAAATGGTAGGAATGGTATTGTCAAGAAATATTCCAATATCATTTTTAGTCCGGAAAGAAATAGCGGTTCAGACGTAGCCGCAGAACAGTAGATATAATATTTGTGAACAGCAACCCAAAAGATGTAGTACAAATGATTGACTTTGCACCAGCATCATATCAAAAGCTATTATTAGTTTTAATCGCATCTTTTTCAACATTTACAACTTTTGCACAAAAAGCCAAGGCACATCAAAAAGAGCAAAAACCATTATAACTGTACACTCAAAATATTTTGCTCTATGCACCATGATGTTGTAAGAACTCTATAAAAACTTCAAATTCAACCATTTATAGGGAGAGTTTTAAGGTTTGTTTCAGGGAATAGTTGTAACTAATTGACATAGAATAGTTAATTAAGTTCTGAAGGGGGAGTTTAGAACTTAAACTTTTTAGTTTCAGTGGGTGATAAGTCTTAGGGAAAAGAAAAATATGCCATCACTATTTTAATAAAATAATAGAACTCATAATCAGCTAAACATTTCTTCGACTTTCCGGCGCCGGTAAGTAAGTATGCCTTCAAGTTGTTTTTTCACAAGAGGCAATCCTAAATTTCCCAATATACCAAATGAGATTTTGTATTCTACAATATCTGTCATTTCTGTACCTCCATGCACTGATTTAAAATGATGTTCATGATGCCAGATTTTATATGGCCCTTTTCTTTGTTCATCAATAAATAGTTTAAGCGCCTTTCCACATGTGTTATTTCATTAACCCACAATAAACGTATGCCTAAGACTGGTTTTACTTTATAGGTAATAAGCTGGCCTGTGTAAATTTCTTTTCCATTTAATTCACTGGCGATTTTTAAATCCAGTGAGGCAGGTGTAAGTTTTACAAGATTCTCAGGGCTTGAAAAAAAATTCCATGCCTCTTCAACCGGTATAGAAAGTTTTTGAACCTGCTTGATAAAATGAAATTTACTCATTTAAATAATCCTAACAAGCAGTTTAGTTTAACAAAACAAGGAGGAATATTTTGTGGTATTAATGTAAAAGCCCTGCGATTAGTGCAAAACCGCCAGGGCTTTAAAAAAAATTTAAAATAAATTAATTAACCTTAGAACATTTTTTTATAATAATGCAATTGGTCCTATTTGTTTTCTGGTGTTGCTCACTCTTTACAGCCACCTGCTTTTTCTTAGTTAAACTAAAAGGGATACCTATGTTCATGCCCCAACTTGATGCTTCAGATTCTAAATAAGTAACGGTGCTTTTGTTGTTTGACACGGTGTTAATGGTTTGCTCACCATCATCTAAACCCTTTGTGTGGAAAACACTTAGAGTGAATAATCGTTTTGTTCCTTTGGCAAATTCAAATCCCAATCGTGATAATAATGCAGTGTTCCAATTACCGGCATTATAAGTATATTGACTGCCATTTTTACTTAAGTCATTATTGTTATCAGGTCTGTAAGCTATACCAAGTGAAGGCTGCAAACGCATGTTTAACCTTGAATCTTTTTTCGCAAGTGACGGCTTATTTTTTTCACTGCAATGAGTGCGGTAAGCATTAGAGCCACAGCTTTTTCTTATGCCTGTTTTTTCTGTATTTGTTTTGAGTTCTGTATTTTTTGCTATTGGTTTCTTAAAATAGATAGGCTTGCTGCTATATTGATAACCACCTTCCAAACGCCATTGTAATGAGCTTCTGTTCGCCTGGTAATTATCTTTGAGTGTTTCAGCATCAGTAAAATTTATTTTTACCGTAGCAGGGCTGGAACTGAGGCCAACAAAAGGGCCATGACCTCTTTTAAACCGGTAATCAGCCCGCAGGCTCGCTTGTAGATTACCCTGCAGACCCAATGGTTTAAAATGGTCTGCGTCATTATATTCAATCGTGGTCCGTGAATGTTCAAAACCAATTTGTGGAAGCAGGGTAAATTGAGAATTTGCCGCTGATCCTATCAATAAGAAAAGCAGGCATGAAAATGCAGCCGATTTCATTTCAAGTAGTTTTAAGGTGTTCAGTAAGTTACTAAAATTCGGTTTCAAAAAAAAAAAATTCCATCAGTGGCAGGCACAATTGATAGCTCTACTTTACTAAGCAGGATTAGAGGTTGGCTTTTGGCAATTAAAGTTTTAAGATTTCCATTATTTCAGGGAAAAATATAACATTCTGTAGAACAATATTAAATTAGTTTTACCCCGTTAATCTAAATATAATTCGTACCCAATGTTAAGGATTCTAAAGGTTGCGGGCTTAGCCAGTTTTGAAATATATGCAGCCATCCCTGCAGGTTTTGCTTTTGGTTTATCTCCATGGACAATTGCCTTTGCTTCCATCACTGGTGGATTAGCCGGTGTATTTGTTGCTGCTTTTTTAGGGGATAAAATAAGACAGGTTATTGCCAGGTATAAAAAGAAAAAAGAAATAAAATCTAAAACTAGTTTTATCTATCGCATCTGGAACAAGTACGGAATTATTGGTTTGGGATTTTTTGGAACTATGACTGTAGGCGCCCCGGCAAGTATTGCCGTTGGAATTGGCATGAATGCATCATTAAAAAAGTTACTTACCTGGTGTTGTATAGGTGTAATTACCCGCTGTGTTATATTTACTGTTATCGGTTATTATGGTGTGCAATTATTTTAGCTTCTGGCACCCACTCATTACCTTCTGGCAAAATAGGTCAAACACCATCTTTATCAAACTCATTGTCTGTTCCTTCTGGTTCCAGTTTCTCATTTGGATCAACAAATCCTTTTAATTCTGTGATATTCGGATCTGATTGCTGCTGTTTTTTTTCCACAGGAGATCTTTCATTTTCAGAAGATTTTTCTTTATCATAAGCAGGTTGGTCTTTTTTCTCTGTGGGATCAGGCGAATAATTCATAACTATTTTTTTTAAATAACTAATTAAAAATTAAGGAGACAATTTACATAATTGTTTGGCATTTTCAATAAATCAGAATTCGGTTTAAGCAAATATGAGCACACAACATGAGTAATTATTAGTTATAACTTTAAAGCACTTCGAAATAAAAACGGGGCAGCAAATGCCCCGCTTAATTAAAAATTTATTAAAAGATTATTAGTAGCGTCCGTCTTTTTTATCCATAGAACGACCAATGCCATAACCTACGCCACCACCAACTACACCGCCAATTACTCCACCCGCTACACGATTCCTTTTATTTACTACTGCACCAATAACAGCACCCGAACCTGCTCCAATAGCTGCTCCTTTTGCGGCTTTACTCCAACCTTTTTTACCCTTAGCTGTATTGGAACCTTCTGAATTCCTGGATCCACCGGCATTATTAACAGAACGGCTTGTCGATACTTTACGTGCCGGTGCATATGTTCTTGCTGGTACTGCAGCAGCAAATTGCGCAGCATTATATTGATTGTCATCAGCCAATTCATTCTGTGCCTTCCAGGCCTGGTATTGTGCCAAACCCGCCGTATCTGCAACCATACGCATTGAATCTTTGTAAGCTGCAATTTTTGCTTCGACATCTGCTTCCGTGGTTTTCGAATTACTATTACAAGCTGTCATAACAGCAGCTACAGTAATTATAGATAATATTTTTTTCATAACATTTTTTTTTAGGGTTAAGAAATTATACATCCTATTATTGCCTATACCATGCCAAAGCACCATGCCGATTGTTAAAGGAAACGCAACAGCACCTTCCTTAACAGAATTTTTATTCTTGCTGAATGGCTGGAAAATAAAGCATATTATTATGTGATTTCATTCATAGTTAACAAACAATTATACTTCCCTTTTAATCGGAACGACTGGTTAACTTTATTGCATACTTCACACCCTTGGATAAGCTTCGCCTACTTTCTGATCTTGAAATATCTACCCTGCAATTATTGCAATGCCTTTCCAATTTTGATAAAGAAAAATTCAATTTTTCGCCTGATGGTAAAACCTGGTCAGCCGCACAAATTGCCGGGCACTTATTGATGCTGGAAGTGATTGCTAATAAAGCATTGACAGGAAAAACAATACCTACCAACCGTCCGCCCGATGAAAAAATAAATCTTATTAAAACAGTTATGTCCGATATAAACACAAAACGTATAGCACCTGAAGTAGTACAACCTTCTGCAGAATTAAAAGATCCGCAACTTATGATAGAACAGATAAAATTTCAAAGAGAATTATTAAAAAAAATGATCAGTGAAATGGAAATGACAGAAGCCTGTGTAAGCTTTAAACACCCCGGCATAGGCACGTTAACAAGGTTGGAATGGGTGTATTTCACAATCTTTCATACCGAAAGGCATTTGCAGCAATTGCAAGGATTGGAAAATCAATTACAGCAATAGTCCTATTTTGTATTACATCTAACAACCAAAAAGCCATTCCCTAAGAATGGCTCAATTACAATATTTTCAATGATCACTTAATTCCAATTTCTCGAAAATACTTTTTGCAAAAGCGTTGTAGTCCTTGCGGCGGCATTAGCCCTTATTTCCAGTTCTTTTTCTGCAATTTTCTGAAACATCTTTTCGCTTACAATGCCGGCCATTAAATTAGCAAGATCCAAATTAAGACGATTGCCTGTGATAGATTGCACCGGCCTTGTGATCTTCTCCCATTGTTCATTCAGTTTGTACTCGTTTAATGCAGTCTGCATAACAGGCGTTATAGAACGGCGAAGACTATCGCCAACCGAAGCCCTTAAATAATCGGTGGCTGATGTACCCCCATTTTTAATAATACGCATAGCATCATTTAACTTCATCTTAGAAATACCGCTTACAAAAATAGGGACAGAGTTAGTAGCCGTTTTTTCTGCAGCCGTACTTAACGTGGTAGTAAAACGGTCAATTTCGTTAGTCAGACCTAACTGGTTTAAAGTGTTCAACACTTTACTTACCGGCTCTGGAAAAAGCGTGGACATTATCATTTCTTTACTAAAAGCACCGGTTAATGAGCCATCTTTGGCACCTATCTGTAACAATTGGCGGATCGCATTGGCAGCGTCCTGCTCACTTAGAACATAACCATTTCGCAAAGTACTGCAGGAAAAAGAAGCAGGTAATACAAGGGCTAAGAGGATGGGTACAAAAAATTTTTTCATGGGTCTTTTTTTAATAACATTAATACATTGAACTCTTTAACTCAGAAGCAGACCGAAAAATCGTGCAGAAGTTTTAACCCATTTTGTTAAAATGATTTATTGTAGTATGAAATGAGAAAGAAAATATTTTAAAAAAAGTTTTTGCAAAACTATCCGTTTTGTTTTGCCGTGGTAGTTTTCCTGCTATTCTTTACATTGTTTTCATATACTTCAATCCATCTGGACACACTTACTTTTTTTATCAATTCACCAATTAGTTTGTAAGGAATATGTTCCGGCTTTTTAAACCGCAGGCAGCTTTTGCCCATATCTAATTTTGACGGGTTTTGTTTTAGATATTCTTTGGTAAACCATTCCAGCAAATCGGGCATGGCATAAATACCCATGTGGTAAAAAGCGATAAAATTTTTTTGTGATGCTATGGAGACAAACGGCAATGGCAGTTTGGGATCACAATGATATCCTGGCGGATAATTTTCATGTGGCACCACATAACCCAACATGCCGTAGGACATTGTTTCTTTAAAACCTTTGGGAAGATTTTTTAAAATTACCTCCCTCAATTTTGTCATAGGTTCTTTGCGGTCTGCAGGTAATTCTTTCAGGTATTCTTCAGGCGTTTTGGCATTTGAAGTCATAAAAAAACTTTTAATAAATGTAATTAGTTTTTTGTGATCGTAATAGTCCCAAAGGGATGCCTTCGCATAGTAATGCAGTTGGTCAACAAAATATTTAAACCGAATAACGGATAGTCATAATTTTTTTCTGATAAATATTTTAATGAAGATGTAGCAGGTATCAGTTGCAACAAGATCGTTTACCTTTATCAAACTGATTTTTTATGATTGAATTATCCCTGGTTATACCGGTAATGAATGAAGAAAACAATATTCAGCCATTACTGGAGGCAGTTCATAATGCTTTAAACAATTTGGATTATGAAGTGATACTGGTGGATGACGGCTCTGTTGATAATACCAGGAAACGGATATTGGAGTATGCAGATGCCCAAACTGTTTTAGTAGAACTGCGGGGGAACTATGGCCAGAGTACTGCTATGGCTGCGGGCATCGACCACGCAAAAGGACAGTTTATTGCATTAATTGACGGGGATCTGCAAAATGATCCATCCGATATTCCGTTTATGCTTGATGTGTTGAAACGTGAAGACTGGGACGTAGTGGCCGGTAACCGGAAGAACCGAAAGGATGGCACCGTACTTCGAAAATTTCCAAGCACTATTGCCAATGCGATGATCCGCCGCCTGACAGGTGTTTATATAAAAGATTATGGATGCACTTTAAAAATTTTTCGTAGAGAAATTGCAGAAGACCTTAACCTTCATGGTGAATTGCACCGCTTTATACCAGTATTGGCTAAACTGCAAGGAGCACGTATTACACAAGTAGATGTAAAACACCATCCACGGTTATTTGGTAAAAGCAAGTACGGCATTAACCGCATTTTTAAAGTTTTATCAGATCTTGCTCTAATGGTTTTTTTCCTGCGTTACCGGCAAAAGCCTATGCATCTTTTTGGCACACTTGGTTTTATTTCATTTGGTATGGGCATACTGCTGAATTTATATTTACTTATTCTTAAAATTTTAGGACAAGATATTTGGGGAAAGCCATTATTGATCTTAGGATTGATTCTTTTACTTGGTGGCATTCAACTGATCACTATTGGAATTTTAGCAGAAATTGCCGTGCGTACCTATTACGAATCGCAGCAAAAGAAAACCTATAATATTCGTAAAGTGCATAGAAAAGATGCGTCGTCAAAAGCTGAGTTAAAGATCACCGTTTAAAGTTTAGTCATCCTTTTTGATCTTCTTTTGAATAAAATGAATCAGGGAAATTGTTGATTAAGGATTAGCAGCATTATAAATGTTGTTATTCTATAACGAATCAATAGTACCTGTTTGTGATGCGTTTCTTTTATTTTGCACATAGCTAAATGCTAAGCCAAAATAATAAAAGAAGATTTTAGTAAAGAAATGCATCGTGAATTTATCAATTCATTTATCAAGTAAAAGATCAATTGAGAGCTATTAAAATACTCCTGGCAATATTTCTGGGCCTTACTTATATCGGTGGATTGTTTGTTCCTATAATGAATAACAATGCAGCACATCATGCAAACATTGCCTTGCATATGTACCTGACAAATGATTATGTGAATTTAATTGACCAGGGCAAAGATTATCTTGATAAACCCCACCTGCTATTTTGGTTAGCTGCTTTATCATATCATGTTTTTGGAATTAGTTCTTTCGCTTACAAATTTTTCTCTTTCATTTTTGTATTGGCAGGGATTTATTCAACCTATCGTTTAGGCAAAATGGTGCATGGTGAAAAAACAGGCATGTATTCAGCACTGATCTTATGTTCAGCATTTGCCTTTATTCTATCTGTTAATGATGTAAGGATGGATGCCATGGTTGTATCCTGTATTGCTTTTGCCACCTGGCAATTATTTGCTTATTTTTTTCAACAAAATAAATGGGGGCTTGTTTTTGGTGCGTTGGGTTTAGCACTTGGCTTTGCAACAAAAGGCATGGTAGCAATTGTGTTGCCGGTTATGGCTACGGTTTTTTATTTTATAGAGCAAAATCGTTTTAAATCTGTTTTTTCAATAAAGTGGATACCGCTTGCGTTGATCACAATCGTATTACTCACCCCCGTTTTTTATTCTTTCTACCTGCAATATGACCTTCACCCCGAAAAAATTGTAAGAAGCAGGTCAGGCAACTCTGGCATTCAATTTTTACTTATTGGACAAAGCTTCCAACGTTATACAGGAACCGGCTGGGGCAGCAGATCGTCAAATCCATTTTATCTTGTACATACTTTTTTGTGGGCTTTTCTGCCCTGGTGTTTTATAGCCTACATTGCCTTATTCAAAAATATCAGGGAATGGTTCAGGATAAAATTCAGGTTTGATAATAAAACAGATTTTGCTTTTACAGCCACTGTGTTTATTCTTTTTTTACTGGTGTCTTTTTCCCGTTTTAAAAACGCACACTATGTAAATATCCTGTTCCCGTATTTTTCAATTATTACAGCACATTTTTTATTGACGATTGATCGCAAATATCTCAAATCACTATTTTGGCTGCAACTCATTATCAGCATATTATTCATTGTATTGATTATAGTGATTAATGCCTGGTTTTTCCCAATTACCAATTGGCTGATTACTGTTCCGGCATTTTTTATTCTTGCATTTTTTATTCGTATAACTTCTATTAAAACTGTTGATATGCGGTCAAGAAGCGTTTGGCTTTCTTTTGCAGCCATGGTATTTGGTTATTTTCTGCTCAACTTTAATTTTTACCCTAAACTGCTGCCTTACCAGTCAGGACATGGATTGGCGAAAAAGATAAAGGCAAAAAAAATTGATCAAAATAAAATATATTATCTGGATAGTGGCGAAAAAAACTACAGTATGGAGTTTTCGCTAAATACGCTGGTGCCTGTTGTAGCGATTGATTCAATTAAGAAACTATCTCCACCGGTTTATTTGTTTGCAGGGAAAAATGATGTTGATACACTTCAAAAACACAATATTCTGTTTGATACTTTGATACAGGTCAACCATTATAATGTATCTACCATCCGGTATAAATTTCTGAATCCTGCAACAAGAAGTCAAACTTTTAGCTCACACTATATCTTGAAAATAAAATGAATTAGATAAAAAGAACTAACTGAAGAAATATTATTAAGTACCTAAAGAGGCTACTTGAACGATTAATACGCATTTACAAACCTTTGAAATGATTATGAACCCAACAGTAATGTTCTAACTTTGTACTAACTTTAAAACATGAAAACCAAAATTATTAAAATAGGGAATTCCCGGGGCATAATGCTTTCAAAACATTTAATTAATCAATACGAATTCGAAACAGAAGTTGAAGTTATTCCTAAACGTGATGGTATATTAATCCGGCCATCGGCGAATTTTCCCCGGGCAGGATGGGAAGAGCAATTTGAAGCGGCAATAAAGAAAGGCCCGCAGCCCGAAAAAGAGCTCCTTGAAGGATTCAGCAATAAATTTGATACTAAAGAGTGGACATGGGAGTGAAACGTTTTGACGTTTGGCTGGTTGATCTTGAGCCTGTGCGAGGCAGCGAAATCAGTAAAACGAGGCCTTGTGTTATTATTTCACCGGATGTTACTAATAGATACCTGAACACTATTATTATTGCTGCAATGACCACGGCTGCAAAAACTTACCCCACCCGTGTGAATTGTATCTTCAAAAGAAAGAAAGGCCAGGTAGCATTGGATCAAATACGGTCTATTGATAAGGCCAGATTGATAAAAAAGCTGGGAGCGTTAGATGAAGTTGCAAATAAAAGAATTTGTGAAGTTTTGATTGAAACTTTTGCTTATTAAATATGTCTGTACGCCTTGAACGATTAATACGCATTTACAACCCATAGGGGCATGAAGGAAAGGTTTAAGAATACGATTGTGCTGGCGAGGAGGTTGAATTAACTCCGGTTAAATTATAATAAAAATAGTTCCCTTATTGAGTTCTACTAAACCGAAAAGGCGCTCTTTTTTGTGAACAAGTATTTTCTATTCACCTTACGATAAACAAGAAATGTATTAAAAACAAAAATTAAGACACAAAAGGCGAATAATTGCACTATAAGAATAAAGGAAAAGGAAAATAACTCCCGTTTTTTAATATAGGTGAAATACATTTTGTAATCCTTAGAAATTATGTATGCTTTCGTTTTATTTCTGAAAATAAACGAAAAATGATTATAGTTTTTTTGTACAGTATCAAAAATGTTGGTTGAATTGGACAAAATACTGTCCTTCACTTTCGATGAAATAACATTGTTTTTATATAAAACATGTTGTTTAAAATCATTTGGCTGCAAATAAAAAGGTTGTCTTATAATAAGCATCATTGTAGAAAAACCAAAGAGGTTTGCAAAAATGGTAGCATACAAAAGGTTTTTCCAAGTTTGAAAAGAATTAGTTCTAATGAATCGGAAGGGTAAAACATTTGCTATCCTATGATTAATATCATAAATATTATTTGATTTACTGGAAATTTCTTCACCTAATATTTCAAAATACATATAATCTTCATTCTTAATTAAATCTGTTTCAAATTTCACCTCAGCTTCCGAAACCATTGAAATGTTAGGGTTTAATCCCTGCGTAGTTTGTAGTATTTTACATTCGTGTATTTTAGAGTTATCTAAGAGTTTAACAGAAATAGGATAACTAATTAAGTTTTTAGTCACATCGGTATGACCCAAGTATAAAATAAATCCTCGCAATAGAAACAAATTCTCTTTAACGTCGTTTCCTTTATATTTTATTTCAATATTGTCAAAGCTTTTGACAATATTGTTATATAGGTCTTTACAAATCTTTTCTATCTAAAATAACTAATTTATATACTTATTCTTTAAGGTTTAATGACTGGGTCTTCTCATAATTATGGTTAGATAAGTGATTATCATTAT
>MWVW01000293.1_pt1 | contig 11727 bp, 11 predicted proteins | sample 1047191 | NCBI WGS metagenome assembly MWVW01 (sample SAMN06349985, study PRJNA376086) | soil metagenome | isolation source: MtG22-5 sample Antarctic (ecotone) | place: Antarctica
TACATACTGTTTACGGGGGCGCTAACTTATTCAAAAGTGACACCTGCAAAAAAATGGGAGATATCGCTTTAAAGAATTTAAAAAAGTATGCTCCCGATTTTACCGTGCTGGCAAGAGTGCTTAAGTTCAAAGGGTATGAAAACTTTCCTCATTCAGAGAAGAAAATTAAAAAACTTATAAAGAAGCTGGATAACATAACCGAGAAAGAAAGAAAAAAAGAACCTGAATGGCTTGCCTATTCAGTTTACAATAAAATAATTCAGAAATTAATTACGGAACCTGTTGAAGATTTCAGAATTGATTTTGAGGATGGATTTGGTAACCGTCCTGATGATGAGGAAGATGCTACAGCAGTACATGCAGCCAATGAACTGGCTATTGGTATGCAAAACAAAACCATCTCTCCCTTCATTGGCATTCGTATAAAACCTTTTACCGAAGACCATAAATTCCGTGGTGTAAGAACGCTCGATATTTTTCTTTCAACATTGCTGCAACAAAGCAACGGGCAATTGCCGGACAACTTTGTCGTGATGCTGCCAAAGGTTGTAATACCTGAACAGGTAGCAACTATGTTAAAATTATTTGGGATCATTGAAAAAACAAATAATCTCCCATCCGGTTCTCTTAAAATGGAAACTATGGTGGAAGCAACTCAAATAATTATGGATAATGAAGGCCGCAACCCACTTATGAAAATAATACGGGCAGGCGAAGGCAGGTTAATTGCAGCACACTTCGGAACGTACGATTATACAGCATCCTGCGGCATCACTGCAAAATACCAAACTATGGATCACCCCGTTTGCGACTTTGCTCATCACATGACGAAGGTTGCTCTCGGCGGTACAGGAATTTTTCTCTCCGATGGAGCAACCAATGTAATGCCTGTGGCGCCACACCGCGATATGCCTCTTACAAAACAACAGGAAAAAGAGAACCGGGAATCCGTACACAATGCATGGCAGATCGGGTACAAACATACCATGCACTCCTTAACAAATGGTTTTTACCAGGGATGGGATCTTAACCCTGCACAGCTCCCCATGCGTTATGCCGCTACTTACAATTTCTTTTTAAGCAGTTACGATGATGCAGTGTTCCGGCTTAAAACTTTTGTTGACCGTGCCGCAATATCTACATTAACAGGTGATATATTCGATGATGCGGCTACAGGGCAAGGGCTGCTGAATTTTTTTCTCAAAGCAATGAACTGTGGTGCTATTACTGAAGAAGAGGCATTGGTAACTGGACTAACGCTTGATGAAATTCGTAGCCGTTCATTCTACAAAATTTTGCAGGGGCGAAGGAAAAATAATTAATAGTAATACCAGGCTGCCGACTTTTGTAATTATATCCACATCAATCTCTATTTGAGCATGTAAGTTAAATTCAAGACTTTTTAATAAGCTCTCCAGATTCTTGAGTTTATCCATGACAGATGCCCTATTTAAATACTTTATTGCCGCTTAACAGCAAATTCGCAGAAAATTTTAATTAATAGGATAAATCGCTATCTGCAAAGAAAGTTTCTTTCCATATTTTCGCCCCCATGATTCGTTCGGAAATTCTTTTAAAAGCCTATCGCTTAATGTCTACGGCAAAAGCTATGGCAGACACTTATGAAGCCAACAGGCAGATCTGTAAATATGTGCATTCAACTTCCCGTGGTCATGAAGCAATTCAGTTAGCAACGGCATTTAACCTGTTGCCTTGCGATTATGTTAGTCCGTATTACCGTGATGAAAGCATGTTGTTAGGATTAGGCTTTTCACCTTATGAATTAATGTTGCAATTGCTGGCCAAAGGGGATGATATTTTTACCGGCGGCCGGGAATATTATTCCCATCCCAATTATCGGGGTGAGGATAAACCAACTATCATTCATCAAAGCAGTGCAACAGGTATGCAGGCAATTCCCACAACAGGTGTTGCACAAGGAATACAATTTTTAGAAAACACCAGATCTCCTCTTTACAGAAATGGCAATGATGGCGAACCACCGGTAGTAATCTGTTCACTTGGTGATGCAAGCGTTACTGAAGGAGAAGTGAGTGAGGCATTTCAATTTGCAGTTTTAAAACAGTTGCCCATAATTTACCTGGTGCAGGATAATGATTGGGGCATTAGCGTAACTGCAGAGGAAGCAAGAACAATGAATGCATCTCAATTTGCCAAAGGTTTTAAAGGTTTACAAAGATTAAGCATTGATGGCAGCGATTTTACACAATGTTATGAAGTGATGCAAAATGTTGTAAAAGAAGTACGAGACCATCGTAAACCTTTTTTAGTTCATGCAAAAGTGCCACTGCTTGGGCATCATACAAGCGGTGTGAGAAAAGAATTTTATAGAACAAAAGAAGATCTCGAGAAGCATTTTATAGATGATCCCAATCCAAAGCTCAGGAATAAATTGATCGGCATCGGAGTTTCAACTGATGAATTAAAACAAATTGAAGATGAGGCGAAAGAAGAAATAGAAAAGCAATTTCAATTAGCTACAAATGCAGCCGAGCCGGATCCTTTAAAAGTAAAAGAATATGTTTTTGTTCCCACTTCTATCATTGAAGAAAAGGGAGAACGCTCACCTCCAAGGGAGAGCCAGCCCGCCGGAGGCATGGAGAAAATAGTAATGGTTGACGCTGCACTTTTTGCAATAAGAGAAATAATGGAGGAATTTCCTGAAGCCATTTTATATGGACAGGATGTAGGACGCAGGCTGGGCGGTGTTTTTAGAGAGGCGGCCACACTTGCGGAACAATTTGGTGATCACCGGGTATTTAATACGGCCATACAGGAAGCATACATAATTGGTTCTACTGTGGGGATGTGTGCGGTAGGATTAAAACCAATTGTGGAAGTTCAGTTCGGCGATTATATTTATCCCGGTTTAAATCAGTTGGTAACAGAAATTTCAAAGAGTTGTTATTTGAGCTGCGGAAAATTTCCTGTGCAAACGGTTATTCGTGTACCTGTTGGCGCTTATGGCGGTGGCGGGCCTTATCATAGCGGTTGTGTAGAAACAACATTGCTTTCTATCAAAGGAATAAAAATTGTTTATCCCTCCAATGCGGCTGATATGAAAGGTTTGATGAAAGCAGCCTTTCTTGATCCAAATCCCGTAGTAATGTTGGAACATAAAGGTTTATACTGGAGTAAAGTGCCCGGTACAGAAGAAGCGAAATCAATTGAACCTGCAAAGGATTATATATTGCCATTAGGCAAAGCAAATATTGTTTTGAATGCGGCTGATGATAAAATAAAAAACGGCGAAACGGCTTGTATTATAACTTATGGAATGGGTGTGTATTGGGCTAAAGCGGCAGCAAAAAATTTTAAAGATAAAATTGAAGTAGTGGATCTAAGAACATTGTTTCCATTGGATGAAGAATTGATTTTTGCAAGTGTAAAGAAACATGGTAAGTGTTTGGTATTAACCGAGGAGCAACAAAACAATTCATTTGCCGAAGCACTGTCAGGAAGAATAGCAAAAGAATGTTTTAAGTTTTTAGATGCACCCGTTGAAGTTGTTGGCGCTTTAAATTTACCTGCTGTGCCAATGAATATAGAATTGGAAAAAGCCATGCTGCCTAATCCGGAAAAAGTTAGTGCGGTTTTAAAAACCTTGCTCGATTATTGATTTATAGCCGCTGATGGAAAACAAAACGAAAAATGAAATAAAATTTTTAGAAGGGCCGAAAAGCCGCTGGTATGATTTTAAATACCTGGTAAGTGTTTTTTTTGAATTTATTAAAGGTTTTAGGGCATTGCATTTCGTAGGCCCCTGTGTAACTGTGTTTGGTTCGGCAAGGTTTAAAGAAGATCATAAATATTATAAACAGGCAAGGGCAATATCAGCTGAAATTGCAAAACTTGGATTTACAATAATGACGGGTGGTGGCCCGGGTATAATGGAAGCTGCAAATCGTGGTGCCAGAGATGTAGGGGGAAGGAGTGTGGGCTGCAATATTGTGTTGCCTGCCGAGCAATATCAAAATCCATATCTCGACAAATGGGTTAATATGAAATTCTTTTTTGTGAGAAAAGTATTGCTCGTGAAATATTCTTATGCATTTGTTATCATGCCCGGAGGATTTGGAACCTTAGATGAGTTTTTTGAAGCCATAACATTAGTGCAAACTAAAAAAATTAAAGGATTTCCTATTATCATCTTTGATAAAGAATATCATAAAGATCTGATTGCTCATAACGAACGAATGATGAGAGAAGGAACCATTTCTGCAAATGACCCCAGTTTGTATTTGGTTACCGATTCTATTGAAGAGGCTATTAATTACATTAAAGAGAAAAGTATTCTTGCCTTTAAGCTTGAGTATTCGAAAGGGCCAAAACCTTATTGGGGATTTCTTGAAAAAGGATTCAAAAGAGTTTCATCAATCATAAAAACTTAAGCTAACCATCGTTAATAATCATAACAGAGTTTATGAAACCCCATACATGTTAAAAAGAGCTTAACAAATTTGGGTATTAAGCTTAACATCTCATTAATGAATACACTGTTCAGGAATTATATTTAATGAGTAGATTTGAATAAATATAATCTCCATGAAAAAACTATTCTTTCTTTTGCTTTGTATTTGCACTGTAGGAGTATATGCGCAAACATACCCTGTAGGATTAAATGTAAATGATGCAGCGCCGGATTTTACTGCTACCAATCAATTAGGCAAAAAAATAAATTTAAAGAAGCAATTAAAAAAGGGCGATGTTGTATTGATGTTTTATCGTGGGCAATGGTGTCAATATTGTAATAAGCAGTTAGCACAAATGGAAGATTCTATCGCTTTAATAAAAGGAAAAGGCGCCACTGTTATAGCCATTACACCTGAATCTCCTGAGAATATTTCGTTGACCGTACGGAAAACAAATGCTAATTATTCTCTCATATATGATGAGGGATTAAAAATTATGAATGCTTACAAAGTTGCTTATCAGGAAGATGATAAAGCTTTAAAGGCTTATAAGGGATATGGTATTGATCTGTTGGAAGCCAACGGAAATAACGGTGCAAACCTACCCGTTCCTGCTGTTTATATCATAAATAAACAAGGCAAAATAACCTATCGTTTTTTTGATGTTAATTATACAAAAAGATCCAGCATAAAAGAGATACTGGCTCATCTATCAGAGTAGTCAGCAATTAGCTACTTTGCTTTTGCAAAATCCAGCGAAGCAGAATTCATACAATACCGTAAGCCCGTCGGTTTTGGGCCATCATCAAATACATGCCCGAGGTGAGCACCGCATCTGCTGCACAATACCTCTGTTCTTGCCATCCCATACGTTCTATCCGTTTTTTCCAAAACATTTTGTTTTTTAATGGGCTGGTAAAAACTTGGCCATCCTGTTCCGCTTTCAAATTTTGTGTTAGACTCAAATAATTCCTGTGCGCAACCAATGCATTTATAAATTCCTTTTTCATGGTGATCCCAGTATTTGCCTGTATATGGATTTTCAGTACCTGCCCTTCGTGCAACTGCAAACTGCTCTGCAGTTAATTGTTTTTTCCATTCCGCATCGGTTTTGGTTACAGCAAATTTTTCAGTAACCTTTGCTTTTTTATTTTTTTGTGCACAACTTGAGCCAGCGATCAAAACACAAAGAAGAGCTGTTATAATCAATTTCATTTTAATATTTTTTTATTTCAGTAATTTACGGAAATATCTTTCCAGGGTTTTTTGATAGAGGTTAAGTTTAATCTAAAATAACAATTATGGGAGTGTGGCGGCAAATTGCAGAATATCTATACATTAAGAAAAAGGATCCTGATCGCCCGGATAGTAAGTGGGTGGGCTATATGCATGGGATCAACCGGCTATCCATTCTATTATTTTTGCTGGCATTAATTATTCTCGCTTTTAAACTGCTTCGGCAATAAAACTTTAAAAATCTTTACAAAAATTTATTATTTCGTTATCACTTTAGATATTCGTAGATGATTTTTGCAGCATTGGCTGATGCATCGCCTCCCTTACTTAGTAAATTAATCAGCTCCTTATAATCACTTTTAATTTGTTGTTGCCTGCTTTCGTTTGTCAGCAATTGTTCTAGTTCATGCCTGATATTTTCTACCGTAAGATCATTTTGAATAAGCTCTTTAACCACTTCTTTATCCATGATTAGGTTTACGAGGCTGATAAATTTCAATTTTATTAATCTTTTGCCTATCTGGTAGGAGAGCTCACTTGCTTTATAGCAAACAATTTCAGGAATTTCAAACAAAGCTGTTTCCAACGTAGCAGTGCCGGATGTAACAACCGCTGCTTTTGATAATTTTAATACTGAATAGGTTTGATTTGAGACCGAAACATTTTTATACGATAACAAAAATTGGTAATAAAAATCATCAGTAATCCCCGGCGCCTTTGCTATTATAAAATTATATTCAGGAAAATGCACGGTAGCTGCCAACATAATAGGAAGCTTTTTTATGATCTCCTGTTTACGGCTACCGGGTAATAGTGCAATTATATTTGGTAGTTCATAGGTACTTTCAGTTTCGGATTGCAAAATACTGGCCTCTGGTAATTGGTAATTTGTAACCTGCAACTCTTTTTGTTGCTTATGATCTTCAACAATAGTAACTAAAGGATGCCCGACGTACTCAACATCATACGCATGTTTTTTATAAAATTCTTTTTCAAAGGGTAAAATAACAATCATTTTATCCACGTATTTCTTAATCAGGCTTACGCGGCTTTCCTTCCATGCCCATACCTGCGGGGATATATAATAAATTACTTTAAATCCTCTTTCCTTCGCCCATTTTACAAGACGTAAATTAAATCCCGGATAATCAATAAGAATCAGCGCATCAGGATTGTATTGTAAAATATCATGCTTGCAAAACTTTAAATTTTTGAGAATGGTGGGTAGATTTTTTATCACTTCTACAAAACCCATAAACGCAAGGTCTTTGTGATGCTTAACAAGCTTAATCCCCAGGGCTTGCATTTTATCGCCACCCCATGCCCTGTATTGTGCCGCCGTATCAATTTTTTTTAATTCCTTAATAAGATTGCTGCCATGCAGATCGCCGGAAGCTTCGCCAGCTATGATATAGTATTTCATGCCATAAACTACTTAAGGAGTAATAATTAAAGATATGTTTCTTGGAATTAGTTTATAAATATTTAAACAGCATAGCTATTACTGCATAAATAATGGTGAGAACAAAAATGCCTTTTGCAGTTTTATCGCGGTACCCGTTTATATAGATTGTAAACAATACGGCGTTGGCAAATAAAGATACACTGATGAAAACGGTAATTAAATTTGGATTAAGCCTCATCCACTGAAACATTTCTGCAATAGTAAAAGGGCGAAATTTTACAAATTTATAAAGCAGGAAACCAAATGCAGGAGCAATAAAGCCCAGCACTAAACCAAAAATGAAATTATCTTTTTTAAATATCATTTATTTTCCAGTCTTTTTCAAGTTGTTTTTTTAATTCATAATTAGTAAGGTCAAACTGAACAGGAACAACACTTATATAATTATTTTGTAAAGCCCATACATCGGTATCATTTCCTTTATCAAAATTTACAAACTCACCTGTAAGCCAGTAATATTTTTTACCATGAGGATCCAGCCGCTCCGCAAAATCTTCATCATATTTTGCATAGGCCTGTTTGCATATTTTTATACCTTTTATTTCTTCCAGCGGAACAATAGGAAAGTTTACATTCAGTAAAAGATGTTTATCCATTTTTGTTTTTAAAAGGCTTTCTACAATTTTACGCACATAATATTTTGCCGCCGTAAAATCTGCCTCCATTCTGTAATCTAATAATGAAAAACCAATACTGGGAATACTTTCAATACTTGCTTCCATAGCTGCGCTCATCGTGCCACTATAAATTACATTTATTGAATGATTTGCGCCATGATTGATGCCACTTAAACAAATATCAGGTTTGCGATGTAAAATTTTATCCACCGCAAGTTTTACGCAATCTACCGGCGTTCCGCTGGTGTGCCAGGCTTCCACTCCATCAAACATATCTTCTACTCTGTAAAGCCTTAGCGGAACTCCAATGGTGATCGCATGCCCCATTCCGCTTTGCGGCTTATCCGGTGCTACAACTACTATATCTCCCAGTCCTTTTACGGCTTCAACAAGGTTTCTAATACCGGGAGCTGTTATGCCATCATCATTTGTAATAAGGATAATGGGTACTGTTTTCTCTTCTTTCATCATTACACTGTTTCTTCTGAAAACTAGTTAAACCATCTTAATAATGGCCGGGTAATAGCTTCTCTAAAGGGCCAGGGTATTGCAGCTAAAATAAGTACAACAGCCAACCCAAAAAATATTAAAGCTCGTTTATGTTTCGCAGCAGAGGTTGGTGCTTTTTTTACTGAAACCCGCCCCACATGAACTAATATTATTGCTATTATCATTAATAAGCCATGTTCCATTGTGAAAAACCGATTGCCGGCATCTTTCATGTTATTGCCAAGATCTTTTAGCCGCTCGAACCATGAATTGGCGAAATACAATATTAAACCAAGCAATAATTGTATATCGCAACTAAGCATAAAAAAGAAATTACTTTTATCATCAGCGGCCGTATAATTTCTTTTATTTACAATACCGGAAATGGCTGAAAATATTGCCCATAAGCCAAATATTAATACAGCCCATCGCAAAAGATTATGTGCTACCAGAACTATCTGCATAATGTTGAGGATTTGTACAAAAATAAGGTACAAAATATAAAATCCTTACCCTATAAATTATGGTAAGGGTCTGGCAACGGTAATACCTGCAAAATCACGTGGAGGGAATTATGTTATACACTTTTGCCAGTGTATTTATATCAACAATATTTCTACAGTTAAGCTTTTCGAATATTCTTGCTTTATGTGTACCTACTGTTGATGTTTGTAAGTTTAATGCGTTGCAAATATCTGCTGATGATTTACCTTTTATAAGGTACATTACAATTTCAAATTCCCTGGGTGATAATTTGTCAAAAGGATTGTTTGTTCTTTTGCCAAGTGCTTCATCTGCAAGGGCTGCACTTAATGTAGGGCTTATATACCTCTTACCTTCTCTTACATTGTCAATGGCTCTTTTTATTTCCTCTTCTGATGATATTTTATTTATATACCCTTTTGCTCCAAGTTGTAAATATTTTTTTGCATAGATTTCTTCAGCATTCATACTAAACATCAAAATATTTGCTTCTGCTTTATAAGAAATAATATTGCTTACCAAACCAAATGAATCAGTACCCGGCATGTTTACATCCAGTATTATAAGGTGGTAATCTTTTTCCTTGATTTTTTTAAAAGCAGAGTCACCATCCCATGCCTCATCAATTACAGAATTAGCAATATAATTTGTTATTAATAATTTTAATCCCGTTCTTATTATAGCATGATCATCTGCTAATAATATATTTATCATTTTATAAATTTAGATATTTATGACATAGTTTCATAAGCATTGTCTTTTATTAAATCTTTTTTATTAAAAGATATAGATAATGTGGTGCCCTTACCCGGTTGCGAAGATAGCTTCATGGTACAATTATATAGTTCGCAACGGCTTTTTATATTAGTGATTCCTATACCGGGTTTTCTTTTTCCTACATCAAAACCAATTCCATCATCAGCAATAGAAAATAAAACTTTACCGGCATTTTCTGAAATTGTTATAACAATATTTTTAGCCTTGGCATGTTTTAGTATATTATTTATTTGCTCCTGAACAATCCTAAAAATATTAAGTTTGAATTGTTGACTTAGCCCTTCTTCCAGATAATCATTGGCATTGCTCACGATCTTTATAGGATGCACAAGCATAATTTCTTCTGTAAGATATTTTATGGAGTCAATTAAGCCTACGTCTTTTATTAATGGTGTGATAAGTGTTTTAGATAATTTCCTTATCTCCTGGATAGCATTATAGGTATATGTAGAAGCGCTGTCTAATAATGAATCCCGGTCTTTCTGGTTTTTTCTGGACATATCAATATACAGGTGGGTTGCCCCAAGCAGTTGATTTACATTATCATGAAGTTCTCTTCCAATGTGTGACCGTTCATTTTCCTGAGCCGTAAATACGGCCTGGGTTATTTCTTTTTGCTTTATCAATTTTTCCAATTCTACCTGTTCTTCCAGTTCCTTTTGTTTAGTTACATCAGTAATTATAGCAATATATTGTTTAACAGCACCATTCTCGGTAAATGTGGGCTGCATTTGTACTTTCATAAATAGTTTATCCCCTGTTTTTGTTTTATCAAGTTTTTCAAAAATAAAAGGTTCTTTATAACTTAGTTGGTTTTTAATAAAACCCATTTGCGAAACATCTGTTTCGGGACCTGGGAAAAATTCAAAAGGGCTTTTCCCGGAAATCTCAATTAATTCATATCCCGACATTTTTGTGAACGCAGTATTTACCCATGTTACTTTATATTGATCATCCAGTATCATAACTCCATTAATTGTTTCTTTAGCAATTAGTGAAAGGTTACTAAGTTCATCATCCGCTATTTTTTTCTCAGTTACATCCCGGGAATTAATCACTATACCGCCAACAGCAGGTTCATCCAGCATGTTAGTAATGCTTCCTTCTATCCATCTCCATTCTCCGGCACTATTTTTAAAACGGAAAAGAGGAGTTTCAACAAATTTTTTATCAGCATTTGCAACAAAAAAGTCCATCATTTTCTGCCGATCATCTTCATGAACAAACGTGAACCCATTTTTGCCAACTAAAAATTCAGGGTCGTAACCTAATATTTTTTTAGATGTGGGACTAACATACGTATAAATTCCCTCAGGATTTATAATTGATAGAAGATCAGTACTGTTTTGTACCAATGATTTAAATCTTTTTTCACTCAACAGAAGTTTATCATCTGAATTTTTTTTATCCGTAACATCCCTGGCATTAATCACAATACCCCCAACTGCTGAATCATTCAAAAGGTTAATACCAGTGCTTTCTACCCATCGCCATTCCCCGGTACCATTTTTAAACCTATATTGAGTTATTTCTTCAAAGTTGCCGGATAATACTTTCTGCAATGCTGCAAAGGCTATCTGCTGATCATCTTCGTGTATAAATGTAAATGCATTTTTTCCTATAAAAAATGAGGCTTCAATCCCTAAGATTTTTTTTGATGACGGGCTTACATAAATAAAATTTCCCTCAGCATTTATTACCGTTAGGAGATCAGTAGCATTTTGCACCAGGGATTTAAATCTCTGTTCACTAAATTGAAGTTTTTCGTCTGCTACTTTTTTACCTGTAACATCCCGGGAGTTCATAACAATCCCTTCAACTGCCGGATCGTTCAAGAGGTTAGTAACTCTACTTTCTATCCAGCGCCATTCACCTGCATTATTTTTAAACCGGAATAAAGGAGTTTCAACAAAGTTGCCTGATAATACTTCCTGCAAGGATGCCAGTACTTTCTCCTGATCATCTTCATGTATAAATGAGAATGCATTTTTTCCTATAAAAAAGCCTGGCTCAATGCCTAATATATTTTTTGATGAGCCGCTCACATAAAGATAATTTCCTTCTGCATCCCAAACCCCCAACAGGTCAGTTGAATTTTGTACCAGTGATTTATAGCGTTGCTTTCTTAATAGAACCTTTTCTTCGGCAATTTTTCTTTCGGTAATATCGAGCGTAGCACCTATGATCCGTATAGCTTTACCTTCACCGTTCCTGATCACATAGCCCC
>MWVW01000294.1_pt1 | contig 11725 bp, 9 predicted proteins | sample 1047191 | NCBI WGS metagenome assembly MWVW01 (sample SAMN06349985, study PRJNA376086) | soil metagenome | isolation source: MtG22-5 sample Antarctic (ecotone) | place: Antarctica
CATTAGGCCATCCCTTTTTTTATTTGTGCTATCAACAGTTTAAAAAAAATTAATTGTAAACACTTGCATATTAAAATTTTTATTTAGTTCTTTGTCTTCGCCTCGCACTCATCCCACATCCTCCTTAAAGCCGTACCCAAATTCAAATTGATAGTTAAGATTGTTTCGTGTTGTAAAAACCAACCGGAATTCCAATGCTTATGATGCACTAAGGCAACTTTTGCCCATTCCGTTCCACCCATCCTTTCAATCGCCACATTATCCCTTTCCTCGATCTACCTCAACAAAGGATGAAATAACTCATCATATCTCACATTCGCACCTTAAACTATTTAACTAATTAAAACTATCGATCATGAAAAAAATTTTATTCTCTTTTTTCTTATTGGCTTCATTTGCCTACGTAAGTAAATTAAATGCACAAGCCTGTGCGGTTACTAATACTGTAATAAGTAATATTTCTACAAATATCGGCGCAGGAGGCTGTACCATTACATTTGATTTACAATTTGATTTATCATCTAATAGTGGTAATAAATATGCGGCTATCTATATTTATAGTGGAAGCCTTCCATCTAATTTTTATAAAGCCAATGGTCAAACGGTACCTAAAACTTCAGAAATAAATACTGTCGCAAATATTTTAGCAACCCTTCAATTATCAACAGATGTTTCAACAACAGTAACGTTAGCCAATTATACAACTGGAGGCAGTGTAGGTAATCCAACCAGTTACAGGGCAAGTTTAAATTATACTAAAACATCTTTAGGCTCGGGTTTAGACAGGTTTAGTTTTCAGGGCATTACTGTAACAGTTGCTGACTGCAGCATACAACAAATTTTAAAGGCTGATGTTGGTGCGGCAAATGCTTCCAGCTTCAATACATTTAGTTGTTTAAATACGATAAATTTTGTAGCTAATGATCCTATTTTAAGAGGGCAGTTAAATTGCGGCAATCCGTTTTCTTTCACATTTGCTGCGTTAACGACCGCAAGTACTACTATTACATTTTCAGCATATTCTGATGCAGCTCATACTCAACCGCTAACTGCCCCTGCAGGATTCACTTATAGCGGATATGGGATTGCATCACCAATTGCTATTACCACCTATCAAAACATCACATTAAACAGTACAGCTAACACTTCTGCTTCTTTTGGCTCATTTACATACAATGCAGCTTTGGGATCAAAAAATCGGGTTTACCTCGTCATTCAGGCAGGCAATGTTATTACCAATACAAATATGCTGACGATTGAAAATCAATGTTCACCACTTCCGGTGTCTTTCAAATCATTTACTGCGGTAAGAAATAAAAGCAATGTAGCAATAAAGTGGACAACTGTTACGGAACAAAATAACAAAGGCTTTTATATACAGCGTAATACAAAAGGGACATGGGAAAATATAGCATTAGTTTTTTCTGCAGCCCCGGATGGTAATTCTACTTCAGATCTTTCGTATTCTTTTAATGATCTCAACAATGAAAAAGGTGTATCTCAATATCGCATTCTTCAATTTGATTTTGATGGAAGAGCGAAAGCAAGTGAAACCCGTTCGGTAAGAGGTGAATCGATGGCAGCAAAATTATTGGTATATCCTAATCCTAGTGCAGATGGCAAAGTAAGTGTGGTTTTTGAAGATGGCAGTACATTAAGAAATGTAATAGTTAGTGATATGAGCGGACGAATGGTTAAGCAATACAGGAATGTAAGCGCAAACAATCTTTCCATTGAAGGATTGGAAATTGGTGTCTACGGTATCCAGGTTATTAATTTGTCTTCAGCAGCAATATCTGTAGAAAAGATAGTTATTAAGAAGCGATAGTTTAAGGTCCGGTTAGTTCAGGGGGATGGTTCTTTCATTAGGCCATCCCTTTTTTATTTGTGCGGATAAATATTTTAAAAAAATAAAGTAGAAACGTCTTGCATATTAAAAATATTATTTAGTTCTTTGTATTCGCTTCACACTCTTATCCCACATCCTCCTTAAAGCCGTACCCAAATTCAAATTGATAGTTAAGATTGTTTCGTGTTGTAAAAAACCACCGGAATTTTAATGCTTAAATGCATTATGACGATTCATTTTCCAACATCCTTTCAATAGCCATTTAAGTCCAGTTATGAAATCCCGTAAAACGGATGAAATATCTCATCATAGACTCTTAAATTATTGAAAATGAAAAAAGTTTTACTCTTAACCTTAGTCTTTGGACTTAGCTTCACAATGTCCGCCCAGCTTTGCCCTTACGTTCTTGGCTTTAAATTAAATTCCGGGAAAGGAGATTGCACCGCCACAGCGTCTTGCGTTACTGCTGATCCTACTTCTCCTTTATATATCGTGGAAGCAAGATTAAGTATTTCGTTTACCAGTTCTTTTACATTACCTGCATCACCTATAGTAATTACATCTATTCAGGTAATAGGAGAAACTTCACCACGTCCTTTTATTTTTTGTGAAAACGTAGCAGCAAGAGCAACAGTGGCAAACAGAACAACTGCAGAATTTTGCATTTATTCAACAGGATTAGATCAACCTTTTAACCTTGGTGATGGCCAGGCAATGCGTGTAACCTTTGATGGGGGTGAAACATGCATTATAGAGAAATTCACAGGACAAGGACAAAGAAGTCCTCTTCCAGTTTCGTTTAAGAATTTTACTGCAAGCCGCAAAGGTCAAAACGTGGTGCTGAACTGGGAAACTGCAATGGAACAAAATAATAAAGGATTCCATGTACAGCGTAATATAAAAGGCACATGGGAAAATATTGCTTTTGTTTTCTCTGCTGCTCAAGATGGCAATTCTTCTGCTGATCTTTCTTATTCCTTTAATGACCTGAACAATGAAAGAGGCGTTTCTCAATACCGGATTTTGCAAATGGATTTTGATGGTAGAGCTAAAGCAAGTGATATTCGCTCGGTAAGAGGTGAGGCAATGGCTGCTAAATTATTGGTATATCCAAACCCAAGTACGGATGGTAAGGTGAGTGTGGTATTTGAAGAGGGCAATGGTGCAAGAAATGTAATGGTAAGTGATATGAGCGGACGAATGATTAAGCAATACAGGAACGTAAGCACAAATAATATTTCTATAGAAGGATTGGAAACAGGGGTGTACAGTATCCAGGTTATTGACCTATCTACTGCAGCAATTACGGTGGAGAAAGTGATCATAAAAAAGCGATAGTTTAAGGTTGGTTAGCTCAGGGGGATGGTCCTTTCATTAGGCCATCCCTTTTTTTATTTGAGCTAAAAAATATTTCAAAAAAAATAAGCCCAAACATTTGCATTTTTAAATTTCTATTTAGTTCTTTGTCTCACCGTTCACACTCTCATCCCACATCCTCCTTAAAGCCGTACCCAAATTCAAATTGATAGTTAAGATTGTTTCGTGTTGTAAAAACCAACCGGAATTCCAATGTTTATGATGCACTAGGCAACTATGCCAATCATTCCACCCATCCTTTCAATCGCCTCATTATCCCTTTTCCCCGATCAACCTCAACGCAGGATGTAATAACGCATCATAGCCGCAGGGCATTTAAACAATTTTTTAAAACTTAAGCTATCAATCATGAAAAGGATTTTACTCTCACTTCTATTTATTTCTTTTGCGTTTTTGGGGAATGCACAAGTACTGTTGAATGAAATTTATTTTAACCCTGCCGCAGGCGAAGAAGAGCACATAGAGCTTTATAACTCTGGAGCGACTACCGAAAACCTGAATTGTTATACAGTAGTCGTTTATTATAAAACCTCGAACCCAGATCCAGTTGCTTCTGGTTTTTTTGTTATCAACTTACCAAATATTAATTTGCCGGCAGGCAGATGGGCAGTTTTGGGAAGTGGTTCGCCTATTGATCACCAGAATGGAACTTATATATTAGGACCCCTTGATGTTAACTGGAGTGCTATGCCTCCAACGGGCTACATAAAACAGTTTCAATTATCTGGTGGCACTTATACTGAAATCACTCCCATTGCTAACTTAAATGATGTATTGCAAATTACTAAAGGCGATGCTAAGTACACTACTTTGTTGTACAAAAACGGAGTGTTGGTTAATGGTTTGGTTATTAATGGTGGTAGCTCTGTTCCTGAAGATTTGAAATTAATGGCTCCATTAACTATTCCAGGTGATGGAACAGGAACTTGCGGGTCATTTACTTTAACATTTTCGACTCTCGCCAACAATCAATTAGAATATCTACTTCCTTCAATAGGTCAGTCTAATGGAGCTTCAAGAACAGCCGATGGCAGATGTGGAACCTGGGATAAATCTTCAAGGCCTGCAGGAATTACCCTTGGCGCTACAAATGGTGCTTCCGGAACTGCAACAGGTACCATAGACGTTGGAGGTTCAATTAATTGCAATCTAAATGGTAATGGTAAAAGGGAAGCAACTTATTTCGTTGTTAACAATAATACTACTGCTTCCGCCTATCCATTAGTACTACAGATATACCAGGATCAGGGAACAATAAATGGTCAATTAGATGCTGGTGATGTTATTTTAGCTGAACAACAAATAAATACAGCTCCGGCTTCTGGTGCCCCTAACACAGTTTATACTGTTGAAATGATTAATACTAATCGTGGCACTTTAGTAGTTGGTAAATCAACAGCAGGCTGTTTTGAAACTATTGAGGCCATATCTAATGGATGTTCTCCTCTTCCTGTTTCCTTTAAGTCATTCACAGCTATTCGCAACAAGAGCAATGTAGCGGTGAAGTGGACAACTGCTACAGAGCAAAACAACAAAGGCTTTTACATACAGCGTAATTCAAAAGGTTCATGGGAAAATATAGCTTTAGTTTTTTCTGCAGCCCCGGACGGTAATTCTACTTCAGATCTTTCTTATTCTTTTAATGATCTGAACAATGAAAAAGGGGTATGTCAATATCGCATTCTGCAATTTGATTTTGATGGTAGAGCCAAAGCAAGCGATGTCCGTTCAGTAAGAGGTGAGGCAATGGCAGCTAAGTTATTGGTCTATCCAAATCCAAGTATGGATGGTAAGGTGAGTGTGGTATTTGAAGAGGGCAATGGTGCAAGAAATGTAATGGTAAGTGATATGAGCGGACGAATGATTAAGCAATACAGGAACGTAAGCACAAATAATATTTCTATAGAAGGATTGGAAACAGGGGTGTACAGTATCCAGGTTATTGACCTATCTACTGCAGCAATTACGGTGGAGAAAGTGATCATAAAAAAGCGATAGTTTAAGGTTGGTTAGCTCAGGGGGATGGTCCTTTCATTAGGCCATCCCTTTTTTTATTTGAGCTAAAAAATATTTCAAAAAAAATAAGCCCAAACATTTGCATTTTTAAATTTCTATTTAGTTCTTTGTCTCACCGTTCACACTCTCATCCCACATCCTCCTTAAAGCCGTACCCAAATTCAAATTGATAGTTAAGATTGTTTCGTGTTGTAAAAACCAACCGGAATTCCAATGTTTATGATGCACTATGCAACTATGCCAATCATTCCACCCATCCTTTCAATCGCCTCATTATCCCTTTTCCCCGATCAACCTCAACGCAGGATGTAATAACGCATCATAGCTCATATTGAGCATCATAATTTTTTTAAACTTTAAACTTATCGATCATGAAAAAAATTTTATTCTCGTTTTTCTTGCTGGCTTCTTTAGCGTTCACTTCCGAAAAAATTTATGCCCAGGCGTGCCCGGTCATTAATTCAGCAATTTTTACTACAACCGATGCTACTAACTGTACCAGGAAGGTTTCAGTGAATGTTACTAATCAAACAAATGGCAATAAATCCATGTTTGTAGAGGTCAAAAATGGTAGCACTATAATCTTCAATGAATGTATTATTTTATCTGGTAATAAGGATTTAACTCAAACAGTATTAACTAGCAATTCATTCACCTTTTGTGGAAATCTTAACCAATTGGCAATTACAGTTAGTTCTTCTACTTCAGGGGCTTTTTGCGGTGGGAGTTATTGCGCAATTAAAAGATTCGATCCTGCTGTTAATTCAATTCTGCCGGTAAAATTCAAATCTTTCTCTGCCTTCCGCAATAAGGAAAAAGTAGCTATTAAATGGATAACTACTACTGAGATCAATAACCGGGGTTTTAATGTACAGCGCAATACCAACGGTGTGTGGGAAAATGTTGCCTTTGTATTTTCAGCAGGACTGGATGGTAATTCAGCCGATGATCTTTCTTATTCTTTTAATGATCTAAATACTGCAAAGGGTGTTTCTCAGTATAGAATTCAGCAAGTTGACCTTGATTACAGGGCAGCCTACACAGATGTTCGTTCTGTGCGTGGAGAAGAAGCATCATCAAAGTTGTTAGTGTACCCTAATCCAAGTAATGATGGCAAAGTAAAATTATTGTTTGAAAATGGAAATGCTTTACGTAACATAGCTATAAGTGATATGAGTGGACGGGTGATTAGACAATTTAAAAACGTAACAGGTGAAAGTTTACCAATAGATAATTTGGAAAGTGGCATGTACAACATTCAGGTTACTGACCTTTCGAGTGCAGTAATAACTGTAGAGAAAGTACTCGTAAACAAGCGATAGTTTAAGGTAGATTAGCTCCCGGGGATGGTCTGTAATCAGGCCATCCCTTTTTATATAATGTTGATTATTCTTTTACGCGTCATCATTATACTATCCATAAGCACAATGATAAATAGACATAAAAAAAGATGATCAGTTAAGATCATCCTTTTTTATTTGACGGCAGTTTATTTTATTCGTAGAACTGGCCTTAGTTTATAGCCATCTATTTCTTGTTTTACAGAAAGTGCTGCATCAAAATCAATTAGAAGCGTTTCTAAATTTGCCTGTAATTTTTTACTAACTTTTATTTTCAGGCCCGATTCTGATCCACTTGGTATGGTCAAAGGATATATTTGCCCATCAAACTTTATCGAATTGCGGTCACCTAATACAAGGCGTATCTCTTTTACAACATTTGATGGAAAGCTGCCTTGAGCAATTAAGGTATCTACTCCATTTTGCAAGCCCAGGAGATTATAGATACCTGGTGTTGTTTCTAATGCCACCCAGGCGGCTGTATCTTTTGCGAACTTCACATTTACCTGCATCAAATCTATATTTACTTCTTCAAGGGCAGCAGGTGCATCTGTCATCCTAATGTGCAAAGTTGAATTAGTGGCATCTTTCTTACAAGCAAAAAAGAGCATGCCTGTCAAGGCTGTTAAAGTTAATGCAAGGTGTTTAATTTTCATGATTACGGTTTTGTATTATTAATCGGGTGAATACAAAAGACGTAATCATTAAGTAAAGGTTTAAGACAAGCTCATCTATTTATTGAGATTTGGTATTTTTTCCTATAACCTTTAGTAATTCTACTTCAAATATCAGCATTGAACCGGCAGGGATGTTACCATTATCATTTGTGCCATAGGCGAGTTCCTGCGGAATATATAATTTATACTTAGAGCCTTCAGGCATTAACTGCAAGGCTTCTGTCCATCCTTTTATAACGCCTGTTACAGCAAAGGTGATAGGTGCACCACGTTTAAAAGAATTATCAACTTCTGTCCCATTCAAAAGCGTGCCCGCGTAATGACAGGTTACGCTATCACCAACTGAAGGTTTTGGGCCTTTGCCTTCTACTATTACTTCATACTGTAAGCCCGAAGAAGTTGTTTTTATTCCTGTTTTTGTTTTATTAATAGCTAAAAATTTTTGTCCTGCAGCAATGTTGGGTTTTGCTTTTGCTTCCTGTGCCTGGTTAATAAACTTCATCACAACTGTATTACATTCATTGTCATTCAGGAGCATTTTTTTGCCGGACATAGCATCCGTAATAGCTTTTGAAACCATGGCTGCATTTAATTTTTTCATTCCCTGCTGCGCATAAAAATTAGCTACGCTTACGCCTATGGCATAGCTGGCAGAATCAGTTAAATTTTTGAGTACATTGGAAGAAGCGGTAATCGGTTTTTTCACAAGTACTGGTTTTTTTTGTGCATTAGCAGTGAGGGAAATAAAAACTGCTGCAGCAATCAGGATTTTTTTCATGTATTGTTTTTTGTGCCGCAAAAATAAAGGATACAATCAAGGCATGGTGTCAAGGATAATTTAATTTAGCCCCCATGCTTCAGCCTTCCATGCAATTATATCGTAATGCGTACGGGGTATTTCTAAACTTTTATGGTGGCTTTCTTTTGTAATGCTTGCCAACCGGAGTAGCACAATGGTCATTCCTTTTTTAACGATTTACTTGACACAAAAAGGTTATTGACCATTGCTATCATCAGCCATTGGCTTTTCTATTTTGTTTTATATTTTGATTTTTTTTCTTTGTACAATGGCAAGTTTAGGTTTTATTTGGTTAAGAAAAAAAATAGTATAGCATGCAGGATTTTAAACTACAAGTACAGGTAAGGTGGTCAGATTTAGATCCTAACTTCCATTTACGTCATTCCGTTTATTACGACTGGGGAGCTTTTTGCCGTGTAGAATTTTTTGCTACGCACGGTTTAGATACATCATCCATGATGGCCTTACAATTTGGCCCAATTTTATTTAGGGAGGAATGTGTGTTCAGAAAAGAAATCCGCTCTGAGGATGTGGTGCACATTGATTTAAAATTGCTCAAGGCCAGAAAAGATATTTCACGCTGGGGCATTCAGCACCAGATTACAAAAAATTCTGGCATTCTTTCGGCAATAATAACGGTAGATGGCGCATGGATAAATATGGCAGAAAGAAAATTAGCTGCTCCTCACGAAAAAGCTATTGAAGTTTTTAATGCCATGCCTAAGGCGGATAATTTTGAGTGGATTTAAGAAGAAGATTGTTATAAACCAATAAAGAAGCTTTTCGTTTTGCAACTAGCAATATTTGGAGTGACAATGGCAAGCAATAAAATATTATGATACAACCAAACGAAATGAAATTAGAATTACCAATGGATCTTTCCAATGGTATTGTTTCTACCACCACAAAAGTTTGGGCTATTCTTGCTGCAAGCAGTGATGGTGATCTGGAAGCAGTAAAAAAAATGGTTGGGCAATGTCCGGAGCTGATTTATGCTCAATACAATTATGCTCCGCCCATTCATTTTGCTGTTCGCGAAGGACATATAGATTTAGTAAACTATTTATTCAATCATGGAGCTCATGACCCCGACTATAAAATTTATCCATTTTTAGATAGCCTGCTTACTATTGCGCAAGACAGAGAATATAATGACATCGCATTACTATTGCAACAATATGCTAACAATCCTACCCTCCATAAATTTAAAGGAGACAATGGAAGAATTCATTTTCACAGGAGTATAGTCCAGGAGGAATTTGAAGAAGCTGTTGACAAAGGTGATTTAGAAAAAACCAAACAGCTATTAAAGGAGCACCCTGAATTTGCACATGATGATACTTTTTTTTGGGGAGAAGGAATTTTGATGATGCCTGCAAAAGATGGCAATCTTAAACTTTTAGAACTTTTGATGAGTTATGGTGCAAAAGTTCCGGATATATTAAAATGGACGCAGTCCTATTATTTCAAACATTATGATAGTGCAGAATTTCTTATGAAAAACGGGATGACCTCTAATGTTATGAGTTGGCATCATGTTACAATATTACATAACATGGCTCAGAAAGGCGATATTCAAAAAGCAGAGTTACTTATCAAACATGATGCAGAAATAAATTCTGTAGATGAAGAATATCAGTCAACTCCGTTAGGCATGGCGGTAAGGTGGGGTCATAGTACGATGGTCGAATTTTTACTCAACCAAGGTGCCGACCCTAATAAATCCGGTGCATCATGGGCAACTCCGCTGGCTTGGGCAAAGAAAAAAGGGCATACCAACATAGAACGTATTTTGAGAAAAGCAGGTGCACAATAAGAGCAACTTATAATATTGGCTCCTTATAACCTAAAGAGGCATTCATTGATTAATGAAAGGATCAGGTTTCCAAAACTCTCACACCATCGGGATATTTATGAATAAAAGATCCCAGCAAGGTTCTGATATAACTATTTTCTTTATAAGGTTTAATATATTGTGCAATGGCTTTTTCTGTTATATCATCAAAATTTTGCGGCAAATAACCCATGCCAAAAAAACTGCCCTTTACTACCATAATACAGGAAAGTTCTTGATCAGTTAAACCTTTGTCCAAAACAACATAAGAAGGCCTCTTGGTTAACGAAGCAATTGCGTTTAACACTCTCTCATTATAGATTGTGGGTTGCTCTGTTTTTTCACAAGCGCCATTGCAATATTCTTCTGTCATCCCCTGGCATTTTTCATTATCAGTTTGCATAAAACAGAGCTTTGGACACAAAGCAAACTCCTTTAGTAATTTTCTTAATACACCATAACCATCTACTTTATAGTGAAAAGTATAAACAGGATTGGAATTTCTTCTTTTCTTTTCAATAGCCAAACGCATGTATCCGTTTTGGTCTTCGTACATAAAAATGCCATAAAGATCTTCCGGGCCTTTTTGTGATAAATTAAACTGCGGCCAAAGTCTTTTTATTTCAGTCGACTCCAATATAGCAGCCATTAATTCTGTAGCAGTTTGTTGAAAGCCTATAGCGAAAACATGACGAATAAAATTTTGCTTTTGTTTCCCGGCTGAATTGTTACTGAAATGACTGTTTATACGCCATTTAATATTTTTTGCCTTACCTACATAAACAATTTTTCCTTTGCTGTCATGAAAATAATACACACCCGGTCCGTAAGGCAAATTGTTAAAATGTTCTTTGGGAACATTGGGTGGAAGTGTTTGTTCCTTTGAAGTTTTTTTGAGGCTTGTTTCAATAACCTTAGTATCCTGTTTTAAGATTTTTTGAAATAAAGTAACCGTGGCTGCAGCATCACCGCCAGCCCGGTGGCGATTGATTAGCTCTATGCCTAGTGAACAGCAAAGATTACCCAAACTGTAAGAAGGCAAGCCGGGAAATACCTGCCGCGATAAACGTATAGTACAAAGTTTTTTTATGCTTAGAGTATAACCATATGTATGCAGCGAATTTTTTATAAAGGAGTAATCAAAATTGACATTATGCGCTACAAAAATTTTATCCTGGAGCAGGTAGTATAGTTCCCTGGCTATGTCTTCAAAACGCGGAGCATATCGTACCATTTCGTTATTTATACCCGTGAATGCCTGGATATACTTTGGTATTTGTTGTTCCGGGTTAATAAGTGTTTCAAACTGTTCTACAACCTGTTCACCATCAAATATCTTCACAGCAACTTCAATGATGCCGTTGCGAATTGCATAACCACCTGTTGTTTCTATATCTACAATAGCGTACATCAATCTGTAATATTCCGGAAATAGGAAAGACTTCGAAGTTAAAATAATTACTAATGCGCCACTTTTACCGCAGCATGTCCACAAAGAAATCATACAATTTTTTTGTATTTAGTTGCGAACCCACGAAAATTTGACTTTATAGGGTTACTTGCCAAAAAATATTTTACCCTATTAATTAATGCATTGTAAAGCAACAGGTTATTATTCTTAGAAGGAGGATATTAATAAAAAAAAAATTAAGTTATTTATATTGGATTACTTAAATTTAGGCATCAATTTTTTATCCCCCATTATAAAACACACACAACACATGAAAAAACTTCAAATTGCGCTGGTAGCGCTTTCATTAATTATTATCTATTCCCGTAAAAAGGACATTCAGGAAAAAACGGTTACTAATAATGAAGTAAGCAGTGCTGGCG
>MWVW01000295.1_pt1 | contig 11721 bp, 10 predicted proteins | sample 1047191 | NCBI WGS metagenome assembly MWVW01 (sample SAMN06349985, study PRJNA376086) | soil metagenome | isolation source: MtG22-5 sample Antarctic (ecotone) | place: Antarctica
TGCCGGGGAGCACCCGGTGGGGGCACGGGCCCGTAGCAAGACCCAACGAGTGGAACCCTAGCCAGAAAAGGGCTGCCTAGCTGGCTAGGCAGCAATCGCGGAAAAGTCGCTTAACGTAATCGGAGTTATACCCAGCGTCTGGGAAAAATAGCAAATAGCTCCGCAGAGACTAGCTGGCATATTATGGTATTAAAAGTTGTTTCTTTTGAGGTGAATTATAGACCATTTTGGTCTCTACAAAATTTCTCCATTCCGGGGAAGGAGTGTAATTGGTGAGCATTTCGCCCGTTTCCTTATTTACCCAGTCGGCTTGAGCTTGCTGCCATTCAAAAACGGCATCTATTTCTAATTCATCAGCGAGCTGCTCCGCTAAGGCTTCTAGCTCCTCATCACCGTCCACTGGCTTCGTTTTGGGAATATTGAACGCTTGAAAAGTGCGTTGCCCAGCTATGGCCTCAAAAATGGCATTTAGAGGCTCCAAGCGAATAAACCGCTCCTTTGATTGCGAGGTAATCAGCTTGGTGAAATACTTGAAAAGCTCGTGAGCTGCACCAGCATTTGCGGGCCTTACGTCTTGGCCTTTCCACTTCGCGGAAGGAAATTGAGTGAGCCAAGCTTCACGCAGCTCGTTGGCCGTGGCAAGGTCAGGCACCACCAAATGGAAATGGGGGTGATAGTTGTCCTGCTCGGGGTTGTGCGTGCTTTCTAGCTTGCGTAGGGCCACCAGAGGCGAGGCACGTTGCTTCCGTTGGTACTGCTGCTGAATAGTACGACGAATGCGATTAAAGCCTGCCTTCATGTTCTCTATCGTAAGCTCCAGATCAGCCCGGGAGCAGTTCGGCAGAGTGAGCGTGACCAGCTGCTTATCTGGCCAGCTTTCCAAGACGGGCAAGTACTGCTTCATCAGTTGCGCCGAACGAACACGACAGCAGACTAGACACCACCGATTCTTACAGAACTTGGTTGTGAGCTTATCGCCGCGCTTTTGAAGGATTGACGAGCAGTAAAACGTATTCCAGTAGCTGCGCGTGAGTTTGCTATCTGGCACGTTCGCTAGACCTACGGCCATAGCTTCAGAAAGGAACTTGACACGAGCACGTTTCCCGAAGTTGGCCTTATCGGCAAATTTTGCCTTTGGCGACATCAACAAGGCATCTTCGACGACCGCAGGAGCGGCAGTTTCTAAAGGTCTTGTAGCGAGTTGTGCTAATTTATCAAGCGGGCGCCCCGAATGAGGGGGTGGAACCGTACCGGAAACGCTAGAACGGGGTAGCCGTTTTGTCGGCAGATTCGTAGATTTGTGCATTCAGTTTCATATGCCTGTCCGGGCGTTGTGATTGATATATAGGCCCCTCAGCGCTTGCCGGCACTGGGGGGCTATTTTTTTGGAAAGTCTTCAGGTGAGCTTTGGGGCAAAGTTGCAGTTCGAGCATGAAAGCGCTCAAGATCCTCCTCGGTAACATTCGCAGAAGTAATGTGAACCACCACCTGACGAACCTTTTTACCTGGTAAGGGCAGAGTAAAAAGACTTACATACACACCCAAATTTTCGCGCATTTCCCGATACACTTTCGAGTATGTATCCATAATTGGAACATGCGTTTTTATCAACTTAATTAACTCACGTAGCGAGTTGCTAGAGGATTTAAAAGGCGTTTTTAATGATAAATCGGTGATTTCCACCTCATAAGCATAATCACCGAGCTTGCTTCCCTTTTTCATATTCCAAATGTAAGGTGTTTCACATTTAGAAAACAAAAAACCCAGCAAAAAGCCGGGTTATATTTTGTCGTGGTCTAATAGTTTATCGTGGCTGGTGCCGCTTCGCTAGCCGCTCCGCAACGACCTCCCCGATTAGCTTTTAGAAATTGACAATACTTGACATAATTGGACTTATATGACGGTCAAAAGCCACCCGTGTCTTACCTTAGATAGGGTGTGCCAACGCCCGGTTTCGTTGATCGGGTACTAGTTGGGGCATTCGCTCGTATCTTTCCCCCAGGGCCGGGAGCCGGCCGATGGCAAAAAGGTAAAAATATGCGCGTGGTTTTCATCGGAGCGATGCTTTCCCTGGGTCTCGGTACGGGTAGCCGAGCGCAGAACACCCCGTATCTAGGCCTTAATGGGCCGTTCACGACGGCGGCCGTGGTGCTGACGACGGGGCAGAGGCTCACCGGAACGCTCGACCTCTACTACGGCGCGGATGTCATCATCGTGCGTTCTGTCAACGACAGCACCTACACACTCTCGGCACAGCAGGTTCGCGCCTTTGCCGTCAAAGAGGCCCCTATCCAGCGTCCGGGGGATACCTACGTGGCCTTGGAGCGGGTTTTCTTGACCTTACCCACCCCTAGTAAAGTGCCCGCCACCAAGGAGGCCTGGCGCTTTTACGAACAACTCAGCCCAGGGCCCGTCCAGTTGTTGCGACGCGAGAATCTGAGGGACTGCAACCTGTTAATACCCCAATACTACGAGGGCACGAGTACGGGCAGAGAATACTACGAGGGCACGCGTAGGGTCAGAGCACACAGGAGGGCCACGTGCCGCTTCGTGTCGGTGTTTTATCTCTACCCGGTGAGGGGCGGCGTGGTCGAGTTACGCAAGCCCAAAGACGTGCTGAAACACTTTCCGCAGCACGCGCAGCAACTACGCACCTATGCCCGGCAGAATGGCCTGCAGTACGCCAATGCCCGGGAGTTGTCGTTACTCGTTAGCTACGCCAACACCCTCGGGGGAGACAACGCCCGACTCGACGGGCCCGAAGCGCGTGCCGGGGAGCACCCGGTGGGGGCACGGGCCCGTAGCAAGACCCAACGAGTGGAACCCTAGCCAGAAAAGGGCTGCCTAGCTGGCTAGGCAGCAATCGCGGAAAAGTCGCTTAACGTAATCGGAGTTCTCGGACACTTCCTGCTAGGGTGCTACGTGCTGATTCGCCTCTGAATAGAACGAATTGAAGACGTCTGGGAAGCAACATTATGTTAATCAGCTATTCCGCGAAAGGAGCCAGCCAGACAGCGGCCTATTTCGCGGTTCCGTCCAACCAGAACGGCACCGGCATTTGCAAGCCTCTGCCCAACATTTCCCCTTGTAAGCATTGATAATTACAAGGGGATCTGGAGCCAAGCCAGCCGGTAAGCTCCGTAAATTCTACGGAGTTAAAAAACCCTCACAGGGGTTAAATACCTTCAGGTACTTTTGCTCATACGTGGGAGAAAGTCCCTGTATTGAGCCGGGCTACCTGTCCCCGTTCAACATTCGCAACAAGGCCGGCACAGATGCGGCTGTCCGTCGCTCCAGCTTCAACAGGCGCTCATGCCAGCGGGTGGGCTGGCCCATGTAATAGAGCTTGCGGCCTTTGCGCCATTGGGCCTCCCATTCCCTATCAAGGCCATAGTAGGCACTTATGCCCCGAAACCGCTTGTTCTCCAGCTGGGCATCGTAATACAGCCGCTCCTGGGGAAAGGCGAGCCGGTGGGCAAATACGCCGGTTCCGCTTCGCAGATACAGCACGGTCGCACGGCGGCCGGTGGTCGGGCACACCATGTACCACCGGTGGCCTGCCACGCCGCGAAGGTTGGTAGGCTGCTGCTCCAGTTCTACCCGGTAATTGTAGTGCCGTTCCTTGTTTACGGTGTAGTAGAGCCGTAGGTAGCTGCCCTCCCCTGGCAGAATATGCGCCTCCATGCTGATAGAGCCGCTGGGCTGCCCGCGGTTGCTCCAGGACAGTGAGCGGTAGTAAGTGCCGGGCTGGAGTACACCAATTTTACGCAGGTAGGTCAGCTCCAGGCGTTGCGTTCCTTCGCAGGTTGTAGGGTAATTAGGGTATCGAGGCATAGTAGACACGTTGCGGCACAGGAAACCGAAATCCTTAGGGAACGTTCCTGCTATTCGTCCTGCAATATGGCAAGCTGGCCGCTGTTTCCCCCTTTAGGTGAGTTATGGATGCAGGGAAAAAACACGAACACTAGCGGTGTTGAACTGGCTCGGCTCACAGGACTTAACCACCCCTCCCCACGGGTTGATCGGCCCGATACTTACTTCCATTTTTGGCGGAAAGTATCGGGTTTTGTCGGGTGGGCAGCTCGCGCGGGTACGGGCGCGTATTGGTCCGGAAAGTATCGACCGGGCAGCAGTTGGCTTGCCGTAACGGGCCGTACTTATCGGGCCGGTGGCCAGCGGGGCAAGGTCAGGCCGCAGCCAGCACAAAGGCCCGGTATTGTTCGGGCACTCGCACAAAGGGGCTGTCGTCGAACAGCAGCGGCCCCTGGCTCTTGATTTTGCGGCGGGTGGCAGCAGCGTTGTTGCGCGGGTTGCTGTCGGCATTGCGGCATTTCTTCGCGGCGGTTCCCCACTCTCGCTCACTGCAAAACTTCACCCGGCTGCTGCTGCTGGTGAGTGCCCGGCCGCACGTTTGGCAGCAGCGGGCGGCGGTCGTCGGCTCTCTTTCGTCGTCGGGCCGGCAGGGCAAGCTGGCAGGCAGGCCACCGGTTCCAGCATCATTTATAAGGGGAGGGGCGGCCTCTCTCTCTTGTTGGAGGGGTTGGAGAGATAAGACTTTACACAAGGGGTTAAGTTGGGAAGCAGGTAGCCCGGCAATGGTGGCCACCGCTGCCACTTGTTCGGGCTGGGTCAGCAGCAGCTGCCAGACACTCCGCAGCCCCTGGGTAGCGGCCTCCAATGCCTCATCAACAACGCATCGGGCGTACACCTTGCGGTACTGTCTCACCTGTACTCGCAGCTGTGGCAGCGGCAACCCTTCCCAATAACCCACCCGCGCGGCCCGTTCCAACAAACGCCGGTCGGCTGTGCGTACTGTGGCAGGCAGGTCACCAGGGGCCGCGAATAGAAGGCTGTCCCAATGCCCGAACAATATCTTACCCATTGCCTCCAACTTGCTGGGGTTGGCGAGGTCAGCTAACGTCCTTACCCCGGCCTGCTTCAATTGCTGCATGGTACTTACCTTCAACTCTATCCGCACCGCTTCTCCCCCCGTTGTGTCGTTGCTGGAATCGTCTAGCTGGGCCTCTTTGTCATATGCCTTCAAGTAGTACTGTTGGGCCTCTACTTCGCGCATCAACCCGCGCTGGTTGTGGCTGGAGCTAGGAACCTTTGCCTTGCATCCCTTCCGGCTGTGCAGCATCATCCGGCGCAGCAGCTCCTTCGCTGGGGTGGGCATTGGCACGTTGGCTCCGTACTCTACACCGTGCAGCACTCCCTGCATAGGGTTGAACTTCAACTCGGCTGCCAGCTGCTGCACGGCCTGGGCAATAGCCCACCGGGGAAAGGCTCCGCCGTTGTGGCTCTTGCTCCAGTACTTGTGTAGGCTACCCCGTACTTCAATCCGCTTGGAGTAGTTGTGCACCTTGATTTTAAAGGCTCCCCAATGGGCTTCCTTCCATTCGCATAGCTCGGCAGTTGCTTCTATTGAGGTGTTTTTGAATGGCAGGAAGGAGCAATTATCGAGGGTGCCAGGGGGAAGGGTGAAGTAAATCCGGTCAATCATTGAGGCAGCGACACAGCCCGACCGGAAACAAGATGCCCCCCAAACCCCGGTAGGAAACGGAGAGAGAGGGGCAAGCCTCTTGCCTCCAGAAGGGAGGGTGAGGTTCAAAATAGACACGGTTCCTACGCCGTGTAGCATCGTCGCTGATGGTATGCGAAGATACGGGAAACGGCCCGGTATGGCTCAACAAATTGGGAGATATACTACCATATTTAGCAACGCGCCGCGCCCTTTCACCGGCTTCGTGTTTTTGTGCGCCTCTCGCGCCGTTCGCGCCGTTGTCTGGTGGAACATACCCTTTAAAAGTCAATCGTTGAACCTAGCCCCGTTTACGGCTCAAATTTGCTTGCTTACTAACCCTCTCCCCTCCCCTAATGCACTGGAGCGGGCCGTAGGCCAGCAGACTGGCACCCCTTCGCGCTCGCTACACGCATCTTTAGAGCTTCTTTACTTTTAAATCTTTAAACATCTTTAGGGGGCTGTAACTCATTGATTGCCAATAGCCCACAAGGCCAACTATGAGAACTCCCCCGGTGAACTATGAGAACTCCCCCGGTAGATTTTGCCCCAACTATGAGAACTCCCCCGGTGAACTATGAGAACTCCCCCGGTAAGTATGAGATAGTTTTAAACCCTCATATTTACTACCTTTAGGACGTACTAATCATTACTCTTTTATGCCTGCTGTTTCGTTCCTGTTCGTACTCCGCAAGCCCGAAGGGAAGCGCACCGACCGCCGTATTTTGCTCCGGGTAACGGTTGATAAGAAACGAGCGGAGTACACTACCGGGGTACGGGTTCAGCCCGACCAATGGGACGTTACCCGGCATCGCATCATGGGAGAGAGTGAGGCCGTTGCTGACTTCAACCAGGTGCTGCACAACCTACACGCGAAGGCACTCCGCACAAAGGATACCCTAGAGACAGCAGGTCACCCCGTTACAGCAGCTGCCATTGTCGCAGCGTTGCGGAGTGGAGTGCAGGCCACGGCCGTAGCAGTCGAGCCGGGGCCGCTCTTTCCACCACAGCCGCTCACTACAACACTCACCCTATCCGACGACAGCGACGAGCGCACCAGACGCCGGGGCAATACGGTGGCCTTTCAGCATAACGAGCTGGTGAGAGCGCCGCACCGGATGGGCGTACTGGAGAGCCGAATCTTTGTGGAGGCATTGCGCGGCATCAACCACGGCCCGGACGGAGACACCACGTTGCCGCCCATTGATATACCGCTCTCGGCTGTGGTGGGCAACGACGACAGCGCAGAGACTTACGCGGCCGTTCGGCAAGCCTGTAAGGACTTGTTCGCTAAGAGCATCAACCTTGCCCGGTTGGATGCCCCAAAGGGGACGTTTCACCGTGCCCACCTTGTTTCGGAAATAGAGCTAGTACCCGGCACCGGTCGGATACGGGGCAGCTTCGCGCCGGTCATTCGGCCGTACCTGCTCCAGCTCACCACTACGGGCAACTTCACGCGGGCCGATATTGCTACGCTGCTCACCCTGTCTCCCAATGCCCAACGGCTCTACTGGTATCTCAAGAGCTTCGCCAACATGGGCGAGGGGCGCACCTTTACTCAGTCGATCGGCATTGAACAGTTGAAGCTGCTGCTGCTGAATGACGCGGCCTTGTATCCCATGTTTGCAGACTTGAAACGGTGGGTACTTGACCCCATCATGCAAGAATTTAATACACCGAACGTGGCCTTTCCGGTGAAGTGGGAAGGAACGAAAACGGGCAAGAAAACGACCGGCATCAAGTTCACCATTCCAAAGGCACAGCAGCAGCTGGCAGCCGCCCCGGTGGCCAGCGTAGCAGCAGCCAAGCCCACGGCCCGCCCGGATAAGTTCGCGGCCTGGTTGGCAGGGCAAGAGGAAAGGTTGCAGCTGGCCTACGCGGGCCTGATTAGCAGCGACAAGGCCAACAGCAACCATCTAGCCCCGAACGTAGCACAGGCCATTGTGAAGCACGTAGCTGGCAAGCCCGAACGGGAAAGTTTACTCTATACTACTCGGCACCAGATAGGCATCACAAAGGAGGCCGTGAAAGACCGGGCCGCATACAGCTACAAGCGGTTGGTGAAGGTGTTTGACAGGGAGTTCAAGTGAAGCCACCCAACGAGGCAGGGCAGCAAAGTACAAACGCGGGCGGGCGTTGGTAGTAGGACAGGGGCAAGAAGTCGGCTATAACATACTTTATGTTAAGAAAATATTCCCAGAAATGAGACACCTTGGCAGAAGGGCGTTTTCTGCCTTTTGTCTAACTTTCGTCTTTAGTAGAAAAACAAGCTATCCTCTTTCGTCCCGTGCTCAGCGTCTTCCAGCTACTGCTGTTCTGCTTTCAGGTAGCGAGCACCTTTGGAGTGCTACTGGTCTTGTACCTCGTGCTGGCCTTACTCGATTACCGCGGAGGCTTGGACAACTTGGTGGGCTTCACCATCTGGCAGCCGCTGCTAGGAGCAGCATTATGCTTGCTAACCATCCTCGGGTGCTTCCTGCTCGGACTACCGCTGCGCTTCTCCGCTAGGCTTCGCCTTTGGTGGCAACAGCATTGGTATCTCGCCCTGGGGGGAGCAGCCGTTGGTCTAGGGTTGCTCGTTCTTTCTTTGCTTCTAGGAGGAGACTCACCCCATCTGTTCTACGCGTTGAGCGGGTGGTTTCTGCTCGCCTTTTCCCTCTTACACCTGGTACCTCCACTCCACCTGCTCCCTCGCTGGATCCCATTCAGGAAATGAGTGCTTGCCGTAAAGCAGCTCGTAAATCATAGTTTACTTATCATGAACTGTGTTAAAAGTCAAGCCTTTAAGGCAAGTTTAGAAGTAAAATCAGCTTGGTAGGGCACGCCCGATTTGACGATAGCAAAGGCCTGCTTGAGCAGCTTGTTGCAGACGGCAATCAGGGCCAGCTTCTTGTTCTTGCCTTTGGCCACTAGGCGGTCGAAAAGCGCACTACAGGCCGCGTTCGTTTTCTTGGCCGCGAAGCTGCACATGAACAGTTTGCCCCGAATCAAGCCCCCGCCCATCTTGGTGATGCGCACTTTGCCGCGGATACTCGTCCCCGACGTGTGTTCCCGCGGGGAAAGGCCGGCCATGGCAATCAGTTGACGATAGTTATCCAGGTGCGTAAAGCCGCCGGCAAATAACAGCAGCATACCCGCCGTCTTGCGCCCAATGCCGGGAACAGAGCACAGCAGGGTCATCTGGGCCGCAAAGCGCTGTTCCAATAAAGCCAGCAATTCCACTTCCACGGCGGCTACTTGTTGCGTTAAGGCTTTCAAGGTCTGCTGCAGACGCTTCAAGGCCAGTTTACTAATAAGCGGTTGCCGCTGCAGCGCTTCCAGGGCATTGCTCACCATGATTTTTTGCTTGAGCAACTGCTCCGTGACCTGCTCGAGCTGCCGGCATTCGACCAGCACGGTTTCCTCCGGTTGCCAGACTCTGACGGGTTGCTGCTGACCATAGCGCAACAGCCACTGGGCATCCTTGCGGTCGCTTTTGCCCTTGCTCAAGTGCATCTGGATGAAGCGCTTGATGACTAAGGGGTTGACTACCGCTACCTGCCCGCCCTGCTCGTGCAGATAGTAGGCCAAGGCTAGATTATAGGTGCCGGTGGCTTCCATCACAAACAGGCACTGGGTACCACAGCTCTTCATTAGCTGCTGGAAGCCGGCCTTCGAATTGCTGACCTCCAAGTGCTTTAGCTGCTGGTCCACCTGGTAGCAGACGGCCAGCGTAGCTTTGCTCACATCAATACCGACGACGGGAAAGGCTGATTGCGAATCCATAGGGGGCTAGGTTAGCGTGGACAAAAAGTAGAAAAAGGACTTCCAGGGAATCTTTTACTATCCTAATACAGGCTCGGCGGCCTCACGGAACTGTCCAAAGTAGCCCCAGAAAAGAGAAGGGATTGTCATGATAAACGAGCTCGTAATGGCCCCATAATGGATGAATCTTACTCCCCTCTTTTCCTTTTCAACAGCCGGTTCTACGGCGAGTAGGCGAACATAGGATAATTCGACTTATATGACGGTCAAAAGCCACCCGTGTCTTACCTTAGATAGGGTGTGCCAACGCCCGGTTTCGTTGATCGGGTACTACTTGGGGCATTCGCTCGTATCTTTCCCCCAGGGCCGGGAGCCGGCCGATGGCAAAAAGGTAAAAATATGCGCGTGGTTTTCATCGGAGCGATGCTTTCCCTGGGTCTCGGTACGGGTAGCCGAGCGCAGAACACCCCGTATCTAGGCCTTAATGGGCCGTTCACGACGGCGGCCGTGGTGCTGACGACGGGGCAGAGGCTCACCGGAACGCTCGACCTCTACTACGGCGCGGATGTCATCATCGTGCGTTCTGTCAACGACAGCACCTACACACTCTCGGCACAGCAGGTTCGCGCCTTTGCCGTCAAAGAGGCCCCTATCCAGCGTCCGGGGGATACCTACGTGGCCTTGGAGCGGGTTTTCTTGACCTTACCCACCCCTAGTAAAGTGCCCGCCACCAAGGAGGCCTGGCGCTTTTACGAACAACTCAGCCCAGGGCCCGTCCAGTTGTTGCGACGCGAGAATCTGAGGGACTGCAACCTGTTAATACCCCAATACTACGAGGGCACGAGTACGGGCAGAGAATACTACGAGGGCACGCGTAGGGTCAGAGCACACAGGAGGGCCACGTGCCGCTTCGTGTCGGTGTTTTATCTCTACCCGGTGAGGGGCGGCGTGGTCGAGTTACGCAAGCCCAAAGACGTGCTGAAACACTTTCCGCAGCACGCGCAGCAACTACGCACCTATGCCCGGCAGAATGGCCTGCAGTACGCCAATGCCCGGGAGTTGTCGTTACTCGTTAGCTACGCCAACACCCTCGGGGGAGACAACGCCCGACTCGACGGGCCCGAAGCGCGTGCCGGGGAGCACCCGGTGGGGGCACGGGCCCGTAGCAAGACCCAACGAGTGGAACCCTAGCCAGAAAAGGGCTGCCTAGCTGGCTAGGCAGCAATCGCGGAAAAGTCGCTTAACGTAATCGGAGTTATATGCGGGTTCTTGGAAAAAGACAGGAATAAGACTCTTGTTGACTTACTTAGCAGCGTGGTACTTTTCCGGGGACCGGGGGTGCCGGTTTGGGCGTTTACGAAGCTCATCTCCTCGGCCCGTTTCGTAAACTCTGAATCGTAGATGGGTTTCTTAAACTCCTCCAGCCCTGCAGCGGCCAGCTGTTAGGCGTTTACCGAAAGGAGGGTCATTTTTTGCCACGAGTGGTCTGCACCCAAAAGGATGTGCTAATCGGGATGGTCTGGTAAATCCAGATGGTATCGCTCCCCTTCCGGGACCAGAGGTTGCGCGCTTGAACTGTGACTGTGTGCCGGCCGGCAGCGGGGCGGCGGACGATGAACTGGGTGCGGGAATACACGCCTTTCGTGCTGTCCACCCCGGTTGTGGGGCGCAGCACTTCCACGTTCACCACGTTGGAAAGCCGGTTCCCCAATACCATTTCAAAGGTGTAATCCTGGCCTTCGGGCACCGTGTCGCGGTCCACTAGAAAGAAGGGGTAGGAGTAGGTGGTGTCAATTCGGCCATTTGGATGCCACGCCCCAAAGTCTATTCGCCGCCCTTTGCCGTCGTAGATAATCATCTGGCTCAATTCGCCATTGGGGTGATAAGAGCGCGTTGTGTCTGCGTAGACCTTTCCGTATCGGGTTGCGTTGTACTTGGGTTGGCCGGTCGGGTAATACCACTTCACCAGGCCGAAATTTTCTCCGTTTTTAAAGTATTCCGCTGACTTTAGCTGCCCGTTGGGGTAATACTCCCTTACCAGTCCGGTGACGCGGTTTTTATGAAAAGGCGAAATGCTTTTAAGCTGGCCACTTTTATAAAAGGATTTACGCTCCCCCTCCAACAACCCTTGCCCATCAAGTGGCGCCCGGTATTCCACCTCCCCCGTCGGGTAGTATCCGACCTTTTCGCGGGGACCGCAGGCGGATAGCAGCACGGTGGCCAGACCGAATAGAAGGCAAGGTAGTTTTCTCATAGCTCGCGCTTATAGTTTCCTGGGTTGTGTTGTGCCTATCAGGGCGCTTAGCAAAGTAAACCTACCCTAAAGCCTGTTTAGCGAAATGGTGATTTAAGCAAGGTTGGCCTTTATCTACCTATTCCACCTCCTCGGCTGTGCTGCTGCCCGGCCTGGTGCATGCGCTGCTGGGCCACCTCGCGCTGCGCCTCCTGCTCCACCT
>MWVW01000296.1_pt1 | contig 11717 bp, 14 predicted proteins | sample 1047191 | NCBI WGS metagenome assembly MWVW01 (sample SAMN06349985, study PRJNA376086) | soil metagenome | isolation source: MtG22-5 sample Antarctic (ecotone) | place: Antarctica
CAAGGCGATTATGCACGGGTCGCCTTCGCGCGCAGTACTGGGGCTGCAATTCCACGCCCGTGGGATTGACGTCAGTCGCATTGCGCCCTCTAGTGGGCGGATTTAGCATCGTGCGCAGTACTGGGGCATCAGTTGTCGCAACCCGCCCCAATTTCTCCAGGAGGTCAGGTTTATGCTACGTTCGAGTGTGTTGAGCAGTAAGGAATCAGTTCAGCAAGCGCAGCGGCCGATCGCTGCTGCCGTGGTGGCGGAGAGCGAGCCTCTGTGGAGATACTCCGAGGAAGAGTTCCAGCGCACCATGCGCGAGGATAGGCAGTGGGACGCGCAGCACGACGGCGGCCGGCACAAGTAGAATCTGATGTCCGCTCTCGACAGATTCCTGCTGACGTTCATCAAGGTCAGCATCGCCTTCGCTCTGTATGTCATCTTCTTGACGTAGCGGCAAGCCTCTGTGGGCCTCTGAGAGTGAAAACTGCGCTCGAAACCGCCCGATACCGACCGAAATTGCCCCCCATCCACCGGGACCAGGCCGAACCCCATCGCAGTTCCCAACTGTGGGTAAATGTGTGGAAATGTGTGGTAAAAAGGCCAACATCCCGCCGGCATAGGCTCCAGTACTCCGACAATGCCACTACTCCGGCGGGTATCCGCTCGAAACCCTTAGAAGGCTGACAACATCCGCTGAAAAGGGGGCAAAAGGGGACAAAACCGGACAAAAATGGCCCGAATAGGCGCGAATCCTCCAGCAAGCCGAATCCCCCTTCGCAGTTCCCAACTGTGTCAGAAAGTGCCAGAAAGTGTCCTAAAATGGGCACTCTGGAGCGCTGCCGGGCCGTGGGGGCTCTGAGAGGCGAACTGGCGCAGAAATTCCCAGAAGTTCCACTAAAATGAGGCTCTCCTGCCCTCTCAGTGGTCAGTCACCAGAGGGGCACGCATCAGGCGGCTGAAGTCGGCGGACGCGGCGTCCACCTCTGCGTCCTCATCGGTATAGGGTTGGCTCACATCATCGGCCGGCGGCGCCAGCTGCTCCTTCACTCGCCCAAACACGCGGTCCAGCAGATACCGCGCGGCCGCCCGCGGTTCCGGTCGTCCCGCATTATCCCGCGGTTTCCCCGCCCATGCGGGCAAATCCGACATTATGTCGGATTTGGCACGCCCGCCGCCCGCCGTTCCGGTCGTCCCGCGCCAGGGATTCCTCATACACGGCTTTCTTTTACTCTGCCTCCTCTGGGTTCACTCACCTTGGATCTCCATCTTCTCCTACTAAGCGTTCAAGCTTGTCCTCATCGTCGAGACTCTCTGCTATCGTCAGCAACGTCTGGCCTCAGAACGTATCCCACTTCCCGCCTGCGGCCAGGTGTACTAATCCCCCGGCACTGCTGACGATCGCTTTCAGGGCCTTTTCCGCTTCTTCTGCAGAATCGTAGGGACCCACATATCCGGCAGCGTTGGCCACATTGTCCCCGCTCACAGACTGGTTGCTGTCAGCGCGTATCACCCATTTGTCGTCCCGTTGGACAACGCGGAACCGCGTGATGTGGCCAGTGTTCAGGTACTGCCCATCCTCCGTCTGCACCCACACTGCAACTTCAGCGCTCATTTACTCTGCCTCCTCTGGGTTCACTCACCTTGGATCTCCATCTTCTCCTACTAAGCGTTCAAGCTTGTCGTCCTCGTCGAGCCTCTCTACTATCGTCAGCAACGTCACCAGCGATTCCTCGGACATTCGATGCACAACTGCCCCTAACCACTGGGCTATCAGTGCGAGACGTAGATCTCGACTCTCCTGCTGCAGCGCCTCGTCAGGAATAAGTGCCAGGCACTTTTCCCACCGTACGGTCTCAGCATGCAGCACGATGGCACGCTCATATGGCGTCAGTCCCTCCAGAGCATCCGCAACACACCGGATACACTCCTGCAGCCGTTGATCGAGCTTATCCGCCCCATCCGGCAGAGCACCTGTCATTGCCATATCAGAGCCCCTCAGTCTCGGTGAGGAGCCGGTCCGCGGCCGCATAATCCCAACCATCCTCCGGGCGCTGCAGCTCCGCCACCAGCTCGCCACCGCGCCGCACCTCAATCGTTGGTCGCCCAGGCCCCTGGCGCCGGCTGATGGTAACGGCATCGGGGTCAGTGGCGGGGGCCCGTGCATGCAGGTCCGAGAGCCACGTTGAGGCCCCCAGCATGGCCAGCAGGGCCAGGCCCGCGGCCCATTCAGCATCCAGGCGGAGCAGGTGCCGGCTGGGGGTCCTCATGGTGCGCATCTCTCCTGTGCATCTCCGGCGGCAGCTTCTCGGGCGGCCTATCTTCCCGACTTGGTTCGATTGTCGAGCATGCAGAGCATGTGGCAGTTCGCCGGCTCCGTCTTTCCGCCCTTGTGCCACGCGCCGGGGCGGTGGCACGCCCATTTTATCGGTTACCCTTGGCCCGATTGTGGGTAATGCAGAGCATTTCGCAGTTCTTGGCCGAGCTTCCGCCGCCCTTACTCCATGCGGCAACGTGGTCCGCGTCCATTTCCTCGAACTTATATATCCTGCTCTTATTTGCGTGGTGTCCAACACCGCAGAGCGGGCAGTTGGACTCGCCTTTAGCCTCGGCTGCTTGTGTCTGCTTCGCATATGCCACGCGCTTTACTTGAGTGTCGAACACCCGGACCTCCAGCAACTTCGCATCTACCGAACCGCCCAGCAGATACTCGAAGATTCCTTTGCGCCTCGTCACATACGGATCGGCGGCGAGCTTCTTCACATCGTCCGACATCTTCTTCGGATCGTAGGACTTCCCGTGGTGCTCCTCGTACAGCCTGCCCCACTCCAAACCCTTCATTTCTGGGAGAACATCGATAAACACTGTTGAAGCCCAGTCGATCACGCTGTTGAAGTAGGTCTTCAGCTCATTGATGTTTTTGTCGTTGCGATGAGCGCTCATGTAGCCGCCGATGTCGCCTTTGCTCACCCAGTCGAGTGCCCGCTCCAGGAAGGCCTGCCGGTCCGCGCTGCCCTTGACGTACGCGCTCCACTTCTGGATGTTGGCGTTTTGGCTGTTGCTGAACTCAGCTTTCGCAAGCGTCACAAACGGCCCGGAGTAGATGGCGTTCAGCAACTCCTGGTCGTTGAGTGGCACACCTGCGATATTGATAGTCTCAAACCACTGTTTGATCTCGGTCTCTGTGCCCTCGCACTCGTAGATCAGAAGTTTGGAGTCCCGAATGGTGGCTTGTTGGTCACCGGGCAGGCTGTCGAAGTTCATCGGATTACCATTATCCAGGATCGCGAACTTGTTCGTGACGAACCGGCCGATGCTCGTGATCCGTTGCTGGCCGTCCAGCACCTCGAACTTGTCCTCCGCGACTTTGTTGAAGTAGATCAGGCCCAGCGGGTACCCCTTGAGGAGCGACTCGATGACGGCCGCCTCTCTCTTGCCTTTGCCCAATGCATAAATGTAGTTGCGCTGATACTCGGGCTGAATGGTGAGCTTTCCTCCCAGGCCGAAAAGCCCTTTGCCTTCGAGCTGGTTGTAGACGAAGCCGTTGCAGATGTCGGCGACGGTAAGGTCGGTGCGGAGGGTGGTTTTCACTTTGTCTTCCCGTTGGGGCGGCGGTGGCGGATGAAGATTCTATCGTATGTCCTTCGTCCAGCTACTATCGCGCAGCCACCTCGGTCGTCAGGATGCGGAGAATACCCCATCTGTTCCAAAACCTTCTCCGGGGTTGACGCACGGGTGTTGCCGCTCGCTTGCCAGATGATCTCGAACTGTTCCGAAGAGTATTTATCTAAGAAGGTGATAGGAACGCCCATGTTGCCGTCGTAGTCACTAGGAATGTCCTTGTATGTGCCAACGTCGATGGCGTCGTAGTTGTCGTACCGGTCGTAGGCGAGCTTCCCCCTCAAGTTCTTGCTGAACTTTAGATTGTCCGCCATAGTCATGAGACTCAATGGTCTGTGGCGCCGGCCATGATCGAGATTTGTGTACCAGCATGACGTCGAAACGCGCGCGATCTTCTGGCCAGTTTCGATGTTCACATGGTGATAGCGCTTCCAGTGATTGGGCACTTCGAAAAACATCCCGACATTAAAGTTTGTACAACCGAGCCACAGCTTGTTGTCTTTGATGAGAGGAAAAACCACCTTGTATTTGATCGCGTTCGTGTTCCCGATAATCAGAAACTTCTTCCCATGCTCCACGAGCTGCGCCACGTACTCGCGGAACAGCGAGAACGGCGGGTTGGTGACGACGATGTCGGCTTCTTTGAGGAACGCGACGCACTCGGGGCTGCGGAAGTCGCCGCCGGGGTCCTTGTCGTCGCCTTTGAGGGCCATGCGGGCGGCCTTGTTGCGCTTGAGGAACAGCTCGACGTCGGTCACGTTGGCGGCGCCGTCGCCGTCCTCGTCCTTGACGTGGTCGAGGATGACAGCGAGGGCCTTGGGCTTCTGGCGTTTGCCGTTGCCCTCGTTGTATTCCGGGAAAAGCGTGCGCTGCCCGGCGACGGGGGAGCCGTCGTAGCTGGTGGTGATGAGCTTCTTCAGCCCGAGTTTATTGAAGTTGGCAGCGAAGTACTTGAAGAAGTTGCTCTCGAAGGGGTCGTCGCAGTTGCAGTAGACGACCTTGCCCCGGAAGGTGTCGGGGTAGAACTCCAGGTAGGCCTCGACCTCTTTCTGGATGTCGACATACTGGGTGTAAAACTCGTCCTGTTTGGCCGCTTTCGCGCTGGCGAGCGTGCGGTTTAGTGGCTTGCTTTCCATAGCGCGATTGGGTTCCTCGGTTCAGGCAGCGAAGTAAATTTGCTGTGCCGACGCAACACTTCCAGGTTGTCGCCGTAGTACAGTGAGTTGGTCATGAGCACACTTAGACTTTCTCATGGGCGCGCCGGGCCTCCCTCCACCATGCCTTCCCTGTCGTAATGGTCAGCCGGGAAGAAGTCCTTACTGCCGGTCGGCCCCTGGGTCGGCACCGCTTCCGGGGGCCTGGCCGGCCTTGCCAGCAGCTCCAGCAGCTCCGGCTTCAGCCTGCTCCTTAAGCGCCGCCTGTTTGTCTTTTAGCGCCCGCAGGTGCCGCCGGCTATCCTCCCGCGCCTGCCGGGCCAGGGATTCCTCGTACACGGCCTTGCCGTGCTCCAGCCTGGCAGCCTGCTCGCGCTCCCAGTGCCCGGCGACAATCTCGCCGCGTCGCAGCACCTCGGCTTCCAGCTCGGGCATACGCGCCTCCTCCTGCTGGATCTCCAGGGCTGCCAGCTTGATCTCCAGGGCTACCAGTTCCTTCGGTATGGTGCGGGCGGTCTCTTTTATCGCGCGGATCGCGCCAGTGTCGCCGGCGTCCGCCGCTTGGCTGAACTCGATTAGCAGCCCTTCCCGCTCTGCTTGCGTTGCGGCCACCAGCTCGCGTATTGCGGTAATTGCTGCCTGCAGGTCCTCTGCGTTCATATTGCTACTCATGTTGTTCGCTCCTAATGACAAAGTTTGCCGCGTCGCGGGTTGTCGCCCGGCGTCGTGGGTTTAAAAAAGTACAGACGGAGCCAGGTAATCCCTCAGTAAATCGGCGCCCCGGGCTATCAGCAGCTCGTTCCAATCCTTGCTGCCGGCAGGGGGCCTGAGCCGCTCGCAGCGGGCGCCATATATGCTCAGGGCGGCCTCCAGGGCCTCGGCCGCGTTATCGCCCGCAGAATCGCCGTCCAGCGCCAGCAGCACGCGCCGCAGGCCGCACGCCAGATGCAGCCACTCAGGGCCGGTGGTACCGCACAGCGCCACCGCGGGGTATCCGGCAGCCACCAGGCTCAGGGCGTCCAGCGGTGCTTCGGTGAGGATTACGGCCGGGGCCTCCCAGGGGCTGAAGGTGCGACCGTTGACGGTGGCCGGCGCGGCGAAGGCGCCCTGGCTCTTGGGGCCGGCGGTTCGCGCCTTCGGTCGGTCGCAGGCGTCAATGTATCGCCCCTGGGCCGCCACCAGCTCACCGCTGCGGTCGGTGAGCGTGAACACCACGGCCGCGCGGCGGCTCTGCCAGGCTGGCGCGTACCAGGCGCCTGCGGCTTCGGCCACTTCCAGCGGGATGCCGCGCCCAAGTAGGTAGGCGGCGCCCGGTGTGCCGGCCAGGGGTTCCAGATTGGCCAGGTGATCGCGCCAGGTGTCGGCTGCAGGGGCAGTGCGTGCCGGTGGTGTCGGCCGTCGCCGGGTGAAGGCTTGCCGCAGCCGCTCGCGCCCCAGCTCGCGCCGCGTCATGCGGGGCCGGTCAGTCCACCGCTCCACCACCTTGCCACGGCCGCCGCAGCGGTAGCACGTCCAGGCGCCACTTTGGGCGTTGACGCTCAGGCTGCGGTGGGTTGTGTCGCGCGGCTTGTCGTGGCCGCACAGCGGGCAGCAGAACCGCCGTTCATGGGCGCCGGCGCCACGGGTCGCGCCGGGGTCGTAGGCTTCCAGGTCGGCCAGGCTCAGGGCCGGCGCGGTGGTGGTGGCCATCACTCCGCCAGGGGATCGAACGTCCTAACGCGGGTGCCGCCGCGGCCGTTCATGCGTCCGGCGGGCGCCAGGTCGGCGGTGTCGGTTTCCCTGAAGCGTTGCAGGGCGCCGTTGAAACTCAGCGTCACCGGCCGCCAGGCGGCGCCGTGCCGATTCTTGGCCAGCTTGAGCGTGATCGGCACCTCGCCGGCGCCGTCCGGTTGATCCTCGGTTTTGCGGTCAAGGTCTATGACGCTTTCGGCGCCGTATTCAATCTTGCGGGTGCCGGCGCCGGCGTTCAGGCCGCCGCTCCTCATGCTGTCCCGGTTCCGCTCCGCTACTGCCAACAGGGGGCAACGTAGCGCCAGCGCCAGCTTGCGCAGCTCGGCACAGGCAAGGTTGAGGCTTTCATACTCAGTCGCGGCGCCGCCCTGGGCGCCCGTGATCGCTTCCGCCCAAGAGTGCAGACTGTCCACTATCAGCAGCAGGTGTGGGGCATCGCCGCGCACGATCTGTGCGAAGTCGGCCAGGTGCTGTGGGGTGGCCGGGCACTGGGTCGCATCCACAAGGTGCAGGCCGGGCGCCGCCTCTATCGTTTGGCGGGCCAGGGCGGCCACGGCATCGGGCGGCAGCTCGCCGCTTTTCAGGCGCCCAAGATAGGTGCCGGTGATCCGGGCCATCAGGCGCCGCATCAGTTCCACGGGCGCCATTTCGCAGCTCACGAACAGCGCCGGGCTGCCACAGCTTGAGGCTATCTGTAAACACAGCGCCGTCTTTCCCGTACCGGCGTTGCCATGCACAATATGGACGCCGGGCATCAGCACGCCGGATAGTTCGCGGTCTACCAGTTCCATGCCGGTAACGGGGCCACGGGCCACGCCGGTAACACGGGCCTCGTGGGCGGCGGCCGCGTCGGCTTGCAGCTCGCCCAGTACGTCGGTAAGGCGGCACAGCCTGGGTGCCGGCTCAGGTGCCGCGGTTTCGTTCATCGGGCCTCCCAGCAAGAGAAAAGTTCCATCACTGGGGGGATTGTATGCGGCTGCCGATAGCGCCCGGTAGGGTGCGGCTATCGGCCTATGCTTATGCTTATTAGGGTGCGTTTTAAGAGTGATTTCCCACACTTTTTGGCGGTTTTCCCACACTTTTTGGCGGTTTTCCCACACTTTTTGGCGGTTTCAGGGCTTCGTGTTGGGGCGGCTTGGCCGTTTCCTGGGGGCTTTCAGGGCCTTGGGTTTTAGGGGGGGTAGCGCTTCTGCTCGCTCTTGAACGGGCAGCCGCATTTTCGGGCCGGGCCATATATCTGCTCTGCCGTCGAGCCAGGCATCTTGCCAGCCGTATTGCCCTTTGTATAGTTTTAGCCAATCCGCCACGGTGCATTTAGCTTCGCCTTCACTCTCTATAAAGTTGACTTCGGCCAGCCTAGAAATGGCTTCGCGGTAGTATTTCAGGGCGCGCTTGGGGTTGGGGCCGCTCAGTAGTTCTTCAACAGTCGTAGTCTTGGGCGTGTATCGGGTCAGTAGCTCCCGCCGGGTGGGGCGTAGGGTGCCGGCCAGGGTTTCTCGCGGCTTCGTGCGCCATAGCCGGGCCAGGGTCAAAGCGATTATCCGCGCCCAGTCGCCCGCCACTTTATTGGGCGGGATCGCTCCCAGCAGCTCGGCCATCGGCAGATACTGGGCCAGCTTTGCAGACGTCAGCAGCGGCTCCCATTGCTTACTGATAACGATTTCAACGCGCCGGGGCACTTCGCCAAACAGCGCCCGCTGGACCGGACTTTCAACGCTCATTATTCGCCACACAGGGCTATGGATTTCGGTAGGGATTTCCTCTCTGGTTGTTGGGTCGCGGTAAGCCTTACCGGAGCGTTTACCTATGACAGTGGCGCGGTTGCCATAGCACAGGTAGTCCCACACTCGCGCCCGTTTTTCGTTGCGGTCTTTGAGGGCCAGCTTTGCAGGGTTCCAGCCGATTTTCTTCATCACGTCATCAAGATCAATCCAGCCGCCGGCATAGGCGTTGGACGGCATTGGTGAAGGCGGCGCCAGAGTGCTTGCCACGTACAGCAGCGTGAAGTTGAAGTCGGCGTCCTGGGCGCGGGTTAGCTTTTCCAGGGATTCAAGACTTAGCGTCTCATGGCTGCCGTCTTGGTCTTGCATCAGCTCAACGCGGTGGGTAGCGTCTTTGGGCTCATAGATCCGGGCGCCGCGTTGTGTTTCGTTGCGGTAGTGCTGGCCGCTTTTACCATCACAGGCCGCCCGTTCCAGCACGTCAATTTCCTGGCCGGTATGAAAGTAGTAATCCGTTGCGGTTAGCACTGGGGGTTCAGTCACAGCGCCCGCCGGGGGCGGGATCTGGAACCTGACGTTGCGTTCGCGCAGCCCGGTTTGGGTGCGCGTCCGGTCGGGCGCGTCCGGCAGGTCGATCTGGAATAAGGTGCCGTTCAACTCAAAGGCCAGGCCGCCCAGCGTCGCGTGGTAGGTGACTGGCAGTTTTAACTGGAGCTCTTTCCAGGCGGTTATCAACTGGGTGCCGTCCGGCTTTTCGGTGGTGACGTTAATGGGGCCTTCCAAATTCACTTCTAGCGTGTCCCATCCGCCGGGGCTGTTCTCGGTGGCCTTGGCATGCTCCAGCAGCACGCGGGTTATCTCTTCGTTTATGCCGGCGGGCCACTCGAGACTAAGCGCCGGAAAGACGGCTTTTGTGGGGTCAGCGTCAGGGTAAGCGTCAGGGTAAGCGTCTATTGCTTCCACCTTCCCAGGAGCCGCTAAGGTCGCCTTCTTGGGCGCGGGCGGCGCAGTGGGCCCGCCTTGGATTTCATACTCGGTTTCTGTGAGGCCAAAGCCATGATCCTTTACCCGTTCCACCAGGTGGTAGGGGGTCGGGGAAGTGTCAGCAGCGGGTTTCTTCTTGGGCTGCTTCGCCGCGGCGGGCCTCTTGGCCGGTGGTTTCTTTCTCATAGGTCCTCTATCCATCCTTCCAGCGCCTGGCGCTTTACTCGGCGGCTGCGTCCGATCTGCACCGCCTGCAGCTGGCCGGCGTCAATGGCAGCCTTCAGCCGGGCGCGGCTCAGGCCGGTGAGCGCCGCGGCTTCGGCCAGGGTGAGCATCAGCTTGTCGGCCACGGGCACCACAGGGCGCGCCGGTGCCTGAGCGCTCAGGGCTTGCAGCAGGGACACCAGTTGCCCGGCACCGCCAGGCGGCAGCTTTGCCAGGGCCTTGCCAGGTATCGCCAGCGCCGTGTTGTCGGGGCTGGTCGCGGGCCTGGGCATGGGCGCTTCGCGCTCCACCTTCAGCCGCTCAACGTCAGCGGGGTCGAACGACACCTGGCGGCCGGTTGGTCCCTGGGTGTAGACCGCGGGCAGGCGCCCGGCAGCGGCATAGCGTTCCAGGGCGCGCTTGCTCACGCCCAGCAGGGCGGCGGCCTCGCTCTTATTGATCATGTTCATCATGGGGCTGCGACAGGCCCCGACGAGCTCCGGTTGAGCGTCGCGGGCTCAACTGTCGGTGGTTGTCGGGGGACAAATCGGACTCCCAGCCACCGAAGCCACAGTGGCGCCGGCGGGCGGATAGGGGCTCTTCTCGTCTCCCGGCCGCCCTCCGGGGCCGCTTGGGCGCCTTTCCCGGCGCTTTCCCGCAGCCCCCGCACTTCGGCCGTCAGCTGGTCAATGCGCTCCAGCAGCGGCGCCTGGGCGGCCGTCACGGCCCGTTCTACTGCACCCGCTATCACCAGCTCCAGATCGCGGGCGGCATAGCCTTCCAGCCTGCCCAGCCTGGTGTCGTTTGCGCTGTCGTTTGTGGCGGCACCCCCTGGCGGCAACCTGTCGTTCGTGGCGGGAGTGTCGGGAGCTGCAGATCGAAAAGGTCGCACCAAGTAGGCGGCAGTGTCGCTTGTGTCGTTGGCGGTTGGTGGCGGCAGGGCGGAGTCAACCATCATCCAGCGCCGCCCATTCGGGGTGATCGCCAGCCGGGCGCCGGGCACCCGGCCTGCCCGGCAGCGCCGCTGGATGGTGCGCTCCGACACACCGAGCCGGGCCGCTGCCTGGGAAGCGGTGAGCCAGGCGGTGGGGTTGCCCGTTTTCAGCAGGCCCAGATAGTCCGGCCGCCGCCTCTTTGACCGCATATTCATCTTGGTTGGCATCCGCGGGTGCGGTTACTGCCCTCAAACATACGGCACGTGGAGCAGCTCCGCGGCCTTGAGTTTGGCCGCCTCGCCGCGCCGGTCATAGCGGGCGGTGGTGGTCACGTTGGCATGGCCTGCCAGGTGCTGCACGCTCACAATATCCGCGCCCGCATCCAGCAGCTGGCTGATGAAGCTCCGCCTTGCATCGTGGGGGCTCAAAGTTGGAATCCCGGCCTGGCTGGACCGCCTTGCCAGCATGTGCCACACAGAATCCGGGACCATGCGGCGTCGCTCAATCTTCCCCGATCGAAGCACGGGCATGAATAGCGGCCCAGGCTCCATGCCGCGGGCGGTGATCCATGCCTCCAGCGCCCGCCGGCTGCCGTTTGTGGCATAGGCTGTCCTGGCCTTGCGCCCCTTGCCGCTCAGCACGGTGAGCGCCCCAGTGATCCGGTCATAGTCGCCCAGGTCCAGGGCCACCACTTCTGAGCGCCGCAAGCCGGCACCAAACAGCACCGCCAGCAGCGCGGCATCACGGGCGCCGCCGGCGCGGCTGTCGTCGGCGCAGGCCTGGAAGAGCGCCTGCAGCTGCTCAGGCGGCAGCAGCCGGCCCGCCGGCAGGGTCTGGCCTTGCACCGGGGCCAGATCAGCGGCCCGGTGGTATGCCTCCGCGTCCATGAAGCCCAGGCGCCAGGCGGTCTTGAGCGTGCCGCGCAGCGCCGCCAGCATCTTGTTCACAGTTGCGGGCGCATAGCGGGCGCCCAGGGCAGCGCGGGCAGCTTGCGTGTGCTGGAACCGCAGCAGATGCCACGGTAGGTTGTCCGCATCACAGCGGCCGCCCGTGACCAGGCCCGCCATGATGTGTAGCGCATCGCCCATAGTCCGCCGGCTGCCGGGCGCAAGGCCCGCAAGATACACGCGTGCAGGGTTGGTATCGGGTGCGGTAGTCACCGGCGCCAGCTCGGCCAGCGGCACGGTTGCAAGGGTTGTGGTTGTTAGAAGTCTCATTCTCGTAACCTATTATAAGGCAGGGATAGGGCGGTTGTCAAGGCGATTATGCACGGGTCGCCTTCGCGCGCAGTACTGGGGCTGCAATTCCACGCCCGTGGGATTGACGTCAGTCGCATTGCGCCCTCTAGTGGGCGGATTTAGCATCGTGCGCAGTACTGGGGC
>MWVW01000297.1_pt1 | contig 11619 bp, 9 predicted proteins | sample 1047191 | NCBI WGS metagenome assembly MWVW01 (sample SAMN06349985, study PRJNA376086) | soil metagenome | isolation source: MtG22-5 sample Antarctic (ecotone) | place: Antarctica
TAATTTATGGACTTGAACATTATCGTATAGGTTTGGGCGTTTTGCTAAATAATTTTTTCCATAGTATGGCCCCATTCCAAAAGAAGGTGTGGTACTTCCCCAAATAACAATGACAGGTTTTTTTAAAGCAGCAGCAACATGCATCAGGCCAGTATCATGTGTAATCACCAACTTAGACTGACGAACGAGGTCGACACTTTCATTCAGAGAAAATTTTCCGCAAGCATTGTAAATTTTTATGGGATCAATCCTGCTGATATCCTCACCCTCAATTCTTTCTTCTTTTCCACCCAATAAAATAATGGGATGCTTTATTTTGGCACATAGCTCCTGTAATTTATAAACTGGTAATTTCTTTGTGTAAAAAGTAGCGCCGATAACAATAGCAATATAACCGGCATGATGGGAAGTAGGAATATCTTTTTGTTGAACAGACTTATTTGGACTGACAAAATAATCCATTCCATCTCCATCATTGTACACGCCAAAAGGCTCTACCGTTCGCAGGTAACGGTCAATGATATGAAGATCGGGCATTACATTCCATTTTAATTTTACAAAAATAAATTTTTCAATATTCAGTTTGTTGAAAGAAAATGCGGGTATATTCAAAGCTTTTTTCACACGGAGGGTTCTCAGGTTATGATGTAGATCAATAATATAATTAAAGTTTTCCTTTTTTAGTTCCTCAATCATTTTATTCCAGTCATTCTGCAATACATGAATTTTATCGATGTAAGGATTGTGTTCTATTATCGTTTTAAATTGTGGTTTAATCAGATAATGAATTTCTGCATCCGGCAATTGAATCTTTAAACACCGCACAACAGGAGTGGTTAAAACAATATCACCAATAGAAGAAAACCGGATAATTAAAAACTTCATATTTTATAACACCAATTTATAACACGAATTTTCTACGAATTACACGAATTGATTTCAATTTGTTTGAACTGTTTTTGTTAGTCTTTTAAAACTTATTATCATTAAAAAGCTGGGTAAATAAAAGCTTTATATTTTATAGAAGGAATTTTGCACGGATACATGATTTTTCAATTCATTTTAATTCGTGTAATTCGTGTTAACTACTCGGTATAATCCAAATCTTTATGAAAAGTTTCTTCTGTAAAGTACGCAGATATTAAAGTAATGCTTATCACTACGATGCCAGTTATTATGCCGCTTTTAATAAGTGACCACCCCAGGCTATTTTGAAAAGTATTAATAAATAAAAGATTGATTAAAGGCAAGGAACCTCTTACCATATTGGGTATAGTAGTAGCCGCAGTGGCCCGCAGATTCGTGCCAAATTGCTCAGCTCCCATGGTTACAAATATGGCCCAAAAACCTGTGCTAAAACCCATTGCCGTACAGATGGCATACATGCTGTTATCATTATTGTTCAATGGAGAAAAAAATAAGATGATTGAAATAATGGATAGGCCATAAAATATATACAAGGCTTTTTTACGGCTTTTAAAATATTGGCTCACAAAACCAATCAGGATATCACCAATAGCGATTCCAACATATGCATACATGATAGCACGTCCGCTTTCCAAAGCTGTTGTACCATATAACGAAGCGGCAAAACGATTGCTAAGGTTTACAAGAATACCGATGACATACCAGGTAGGTAGCCCAATTAAAATTGCCAGTATGTATTTACGAAAACGATAGCCATTATTAAAGAACATTAAAATATTTCCCCTGGAAATTTTTTTATCTTTTAAAGCCTTGTACATTCCGCTTTCCGCAACGCCAATTCTTAGCAACAGTAAACCAATTCCTAACACGCCTCCTATTTTATAGCAAAGACGCCAGTCATCTGTAAACTTATAGGTGAAGTATGCGAATACAGCTCCAAATAAACCAATGCCTGCTACCATAGATGTGCCGAGACCTCTTTTATTTTTTGGCAATAACTCGCTTACCAGCGTGATGCCTGCTCCCAACTCTCCTGCAAGGCCAATACCCGCAGCAAAACGTGCATAGGCATATTGATCGACAGTTGTGACATAACCCGTGATAAAATTAGCAACTGAATAAATTAAGATGGATCCGAAAAGTACGCTGAGCCTTCCTTTTTTATCTCCTAAAATTCCCCAAAGAATACCACCTATCAGCAAGCCGATCATTTGCCAATTGATAATTTTGGTACTGGCAGCAATCATCGCTTTTGCGTCAGCAAGGTTTACTCCTATCCCTGCCAGGCTTGGCTCACGCACAATAGTAAATAACAGCAGGTCATATATATCTACAAAATAACCTAATGCAGCAACGATGATGACAATATTAAAAAGGGAAGGGTTTTTTGGATTCATCAACTAAGCATTTACATCTGTATCAACAGGTATAATTTTCTTCTTTGCAAAAAACAATTTATATAATACAGGTAAGGTAGTGATCAAAATAATAACAATTGTTATAGCTTCAATATGATCTTTCAAACTAAAATCGAATTTTTTTTCCACCCATGTTTGCAAATAATATCCGCCTAACATCATACTGGTAACCCAGACTATGCTACCTAAAATATTATAAAAAATAAAGTGTGCCCTGTTCATCTTAACAATGCCTGCTACAATCGGTGCAAATGTGCGAATGATAGGAAGAAATTTTGCAAGGAAAATAGTTGCCTTGCCATATTCATGATAAAATTCGGTAGCTCTTACTAAATGCTTGCGACGGAATATCCATGTTTCTTTTCTTTCGTATAAAATTGGTCCTGTTTTTCTGCCGAACCAGTAACCAACCAGGTTGCCAAGCACTGAAGCAATGATGACCAACAACAACACAAAGCCGTAATGCATACCAAAAAATTCGGCTGCCAGGCTATCTAAATAAATGCCTGCTGCAAAAAGTAAAGAATCGCCAGGTAAAAAGAATCCGACAAATAAACCTGTTTCAGCAAATACTACAAAGAGTAAAAAATATAGCCCGCCATTTTCAATGATCCATGTAATAAAATCATGAATGAAACCGCCTTTTAATAAAATCATATCCAACAAAAAACTCATTTTCTTTTATTTAAGTATCGCATCTGCTTCCTGTTCATTAAACGCCAATGCTTTTTCATCATCAAATTCGCCTTCCCATCTTGCAATAACACAACTCGCCAAAGTATTACCAACAACATTGACAGAAGTCCGGGCCATGTCCATTAGTTCATCTATTCCATAAATTGCCATGATGGGCCATAAAGGGAAATTAAAAGTGCTGGCTGTAGCGATCAATATGACCAATGATGCCCTGGGCACAGCTGCTACCCCTTTGCTGGTCAGCATTAATGAAATACCGATGAGCAATTGCTCACCAAATGAAAGGTCCATACCTGCTGCCTGTGCCACAAATACGGATGCTAATGAAAGATATAGGGTGGTTCCGTCCAAATTAAAGGTGTAACCTGTGGGTATAACAAAGGATACGATCTTTCGGGGCACACCGAATTTTTCCATATTCTCTAACGCTTTGGGTAAGGCTGAATCAGAACTTGTAGTAGCAAAGGCAATGGACACTGGTTCCCTTATAGCCTGGATGAATTTTTTTACCGGCACTTTGGCTATCCATATTGCAATAGGTAATAAGACTAACAATAAAAAAGCGATCAAAGCAATATATAATGTGATAAGAAGAAGGGCAAGGTTCTTTAAAATATCAATACCTAAATGACCAACAGTAACTGCAATCGCTGCTCCTACTCCAAACGGTGCGAAGTACATGATGATGTTGGTAAATTTAAACATCGCCTCCGCAAGGCTTTCTGCAAACGCAAGCATTGGCTTTTTCTTCTGTTCATTCAAAAGAGCCAGTGCAATACCAAAAATGACACTGAAAACAACAATGGGTAATACATTGCCTTCATAAATAGATTTGATAATATTTTCCGGGAAAACATCAATGATATGATCTTGCCATGTCTTTATTTGTGCTTCAGGCAATTCTTTTAAAAGGCTTTCCGGCACTTCAATACCAACGCCTGCTTTTGTTATATTTATAAAGATCAAACCAATGATAAGTGCAATTGTGGTTACCACTTCAAAATATAAAAGTGATTTCCAGCCCATACGTCCCACCTGTTTCAAATTAGAATGACTGGCAATACCTACCACCAGCGTTGCGAATAATAAAGGAGCAACTATCGTTTTTACTAAGCGAAGGAATATTTTACTGAGGAACTGGAGATTTTGTGAAAAGGGAGGAAAATCAAGGCCTATTTCCACGCCAACAGCCATAGCCACCAGTATCCAGGTAGTCAATGATTTTTTATAAAAGGCAAACAATACGAGGCTGGCAATAAACACCCACCGCGAACTAAGCAGGATATTATCTGGAACAGTCATCCATCCTTGCAGATGTACAAAATGGAGAATAGCTACTACCGTAAACAAAACAAGAGAAAGCAATCCGGCCTTGCGTTTATTCATATGAAATACTGTAGTAAAGCGTCAAAACTAAAGGTTTACTTTCAATTATTGATAAATAGACGGAATCTGTTTTCCCCTTATGAGTTAATAAATCTTTTTGTTCGTTTTTGACAGAAATCACTATTTTTCAGGCTATTTTAAAAAACTGCATTAGAATATTCTAAACTTCAATCAATCTACTTATGAGTTTATTTGTTAGAAAACCGATGGCTGCTTTGATGAATGAAGCAGAAGAAACAGGCACTCATACATTAAAAAGAACTTTAGGAGCCGGAGGATTAATTGCATTAGGAATAGGTGCTATTATTGGCGCCGGTTTGTTTTCTATTACAGGAATGGCAGCAGCCAATCATGCCGGTCCTGCTATTACTATTTCATTTGTGGTTGCCGCATTAGGTTGCCTTTTTGCAGGTTTATGTTATGCAGAGTTTGCTTCTATGATTCCTGTTGCAGGAAGTGCCTATACCTATTCCTATGCTACGATGGGTGAATTTATTGCCTGGATCATTGGTTGGGATTTGGTGTTAGAATATGCTGTAGGCGCCGCTACTGTCGGCATTAGCTGGAGCCGTTATCTCATTATTTTTTTAGAAGGATTTAATGTACATCTGCCAACTGCTATAACGCTTGGTCCCTGGGACGGAGGCATTATTAATCTGCCTGCCGTTTTCATTATTGTTTTAATGAGCTCTTTACTAATAAAAGGAACGAGGGAAAGTGCTTTTGTCAATGGATTGATAGTAGCGTTGAAGGTTGCAGTAGTATTAGTGTTTATTTTCCTGGGATGGGGCTATATAAACAACGATAATTACAATCCTTATATTCCTGATAATTCAGGCGTATTTGGAGAATATGGTTTTAGTGGTATCATACGGGCTGCGGCCATTGTTTTCTTTGCTTATATTGGTTTTGATGCAGTAAGCACTGCAGCACAAGAAGCCAAAAATCCAAAACGGGATATGCCATGGGGTATTTTAGGCTCATTGGCAATTTGTACGGTATTATATATTTTGTTTGCTCACGTAATGACCGGCGTTACCAGTTACACCACGTTTGCTGGTAAAGATGGTATTGCCCCGGTTGCCGTAGCTATTGAACACATGGGCCAGCCAGATGCTTCTGGTGATATACAACCTGATTATCCATGGCTAAACCGCGCTATTGTAGTAGCTATTCTGGCCGGTTATGCATCTGTAATTTTGGTGATGCTTATGGGACAAAGTCGTGTATTTTTTAGCATGAGTAAGGATGGATTAATTCCAAAAGTTTTCTCCAGTGTTAATCCAAAAACGCAAACACCTGCTAAAAACAATTTATTATTTATGCTTTTTGTTAGCCTGTTTGCAGCATTTGTTCCGGCAAGGGTAGTAGGTGAAATGACCAGTATAGGAACTTTATTTGCCTTCATACTTGTTTGTATTGGTATTTGGGTATTGCGGAGAAAAATGCCTGAACTACCGAGATCATTCAAAACACCATTAGTTCCATTGGTACCTATTTTAGGCATTTTTACATGCTTATTTATGATGGTGTTCCTGCCAATGGATACCTGGATACGTTTGTTGGTATGGATGCTGATTGGTATGGATATATACCTTGTATATGGTGCAAAACACAGCCTGTTGGGTAATGGCACTACCAATAGAAGAGGAATGAAGATTGCCAGGTACACCGGTATAGGCCTGACTGTTTTATTAGTTATAGCGGGTTTTCTTCATCAATATGTTATTGGTTTTGATGCCGACAGAACTCTATTTTATATTTCTATCATTTTTGCAGTAATTCATTTGATAGTTTTCGGACGCAAACTAGGAAGGGTTGAACCAGTTGACGATGGTGAGCCTGCAAATCCGATGGAGAATAGATAACTCGTTTAAATCTTATAAAAAGCCGCTTCACATGGAGCGGTTTTTTTTTGCCGTAAATTGTACTTTTGCCACCGCTTATTTATTGAAAATTGAAAATTGCAGATGGTAGATGATAGATGAATGTACAATGAAAAAATTGCACTAAAGAACTTTAAACTTTAAACTGAAATCTTTAAACTTTTCTATGGGTCGCATATTTGAAGTAAGAAAATCTACCATGTTTGCCCGCTGGGACCGCATGGCAAAACAATTTACACGTATAGGAAAAGAAATTGCCATTGCCGTAAAAGCAGGCGGGCCTGACCCTGGTATTAACCCTGCTCTACGTCGTTGCATGCAAAATGCCAAAAACGTAAACATGCCAAAAGACCGCATAGAGGCGGCTATAAAAAGAGCGCAGGGAAAGGAAATAGAGAATTATGAAGAAATTTTGTATGAAGGTTATGGACCACATGGCGTAGCGATCCTTATAGAAACGGCTACTGACAATCATGTGAGGACGGTGGCCAATGTAAAATCAATTTTTAATAAAGGAGATGGAGTTTTGGGTAATAGTGGAAGTGTGAGTTTTCAATTTAAAAAAATGGGTGTGTTTAAATTGAAACCCGAAGGTTTGAATATGGAAGAATTAGAATTGGAATTAATTGATTTTGGTCTTGAAGAATTAGGGGAAGGCAGTGATGAAAATGGCAAGGATGTTTTAATAGCCAGATGTGCTTTTACAGATTTTGGCAATATGCAAAAAGCATTAGAGGAGAAAGGGATTATTCCCTTAAGTGCAGAACTGGAGTGGATACCAACAACAACCGTTCAGCTTCCAGAAGAGCAGGCGGAAGATGTTCTAAAACTGGTTGATAAGCTGGAGCAGGACGAAGATGTACAAAAGGTGTTTTATAATTTATCTTAAACTAAGCATTGCTTGTTACCAAAGTTGGTTTAAATCAAGTTCAATGTTGCAGGTGCGAGTAAGTTGGAAAGATGTCGTTGTTATTTCCTGGTACCGGTTATCTTTAAGTATGAACGATTCGACATTTTTTTTATCAGGATCGGCGATGAGGTAGAATTTTACCCCGTTACTTTCATACAATTTAAACTTAACATTCCTGTCTTTTAACCGGGTTTTTGCAGAAGCTATTTCGACAATAAGAGTAGGCGGAAAACCTAAAAAATCTTCTTCGAATTTTCCGCATACAATCATTACGTCCGGGCACACTACCGTATTATCATCAATGATCCAATCTAATTCATAATAAATATTACAGTCGCAATTTGATCTTTTTTCTATCAACACATCCTCAAACAGCCTCATAAATTTTCTTCCGGTCTCCTGATGCGTTCTTTTTGCAGAAGGGCTCATTGAATAGGGAAGGCCATAGATTAATTCCCAATCTCCTTCCCAACTTTCATAATCAGTATAGGTGTACTGCGGCAGCCATTCCACCGGTATAGTAGAAACATTCATTTCTTAAAGTTACAAATTGTTAATCGCTTATAATATTACCACAGGTTTACCTTTATATAAGATGATTGACTTACCTCATCCAATAATACTTTTTGATGGCGTCTGCAATTTTTGTAACAGCTCTATTAACTTTATAATCAGCCAAGATAAAAAAAAGGTTTTCCGGTTTGCTACATTGCAATCCGCGGCAGGAAAAGAATTTTTAAAAAAATATAATTTGCCTCAGGATTATCTTGAATCTTTTATTTTGATTGACGAAGGGAAGATTTATAAAAGTTCTACAGCAGGTTTGAAATTGTATAACAAACTTCCGTGGTATTGGAAATGGCTTCAGGTCTTTTGGATAGTCCCGAAGGTTTTAAGAGATGCAGTTTATAACGTTATTGCCAGGAACAGGTATAAATGGTTTGGAAAAAAAGAAGAATGTATGATCCCAAATGAAGATGTAAAAAACCGGTTTATTCAGGAGTAAATTTGTAGTGGCAGCTATACAAAATCTCACCTTCCAAAAATAAAACACATTGACCACCCAATAATACCCTATCTCCTTGTTGTTCACAATGTAATTCACCGCCCCGTTGAGAAAGTTGTTGACAATACAATTTATTCTTGTTTAATTTTTTACTCCAATAAGGAACAATATTACAATGTGCAGAACCCGTAACCGGATCCTCAGGAATACCTGCGCCTGGATAAAAACATCTTGATACTACATCAGCAATATGTCCTTTGGCGGTGATGATGACGCCGATAGCATCTAATTCTTTCATCAAATTAAAATCAGGTTCAACATTTTTTACGGTTTCTTCATTAGGCAATACAACAAAATAATCCCGGGATTTTAAAATTTCTGCAGCGGTACCTATACCCAAAGAGGCCAACAATTTTTCAGGCACTTCACATGCCTGCGGCATGCGGGAGGGAAAATCAAGTGTATAAGTTCCATTTACTGCTGAAGCTTTTAAAATACCTGCTTTTTCTGTTGTAAAGCTGATCTCCTGCAAATGCGGTTCTATAAAATTTTTAATAATGTATGCAGAGGCCAATGTTGCATGCCCGCATAGGTCAATTTCGTATTCAGGTGTAAACCAGCGAAGGTGATAACTATCACCTGACTTAACAAAAAATGCAGTTTCACTTAAATTATTTTCCATGGCAATTTTCTGCATCAACTCTTCTTCCAGCCAATTATCTAATGGAATAACAGCAGCGGGATTTCCTTTAAAAATCTTTTCAGCAAATGTATCTACCTGGTATATTTTTAAAACCATACAGAACTATGATTTTTATGATTGCATAGACTTAGAAGAAATAAAGGAATGCTTTAATTTCCAATTAATCCTTCTGATCTCATAAATCCTCGTTCTATTATTCTTTCATCATTTCTTTAAGAACAAATTCAATTTCCTCTGCATTTGGCTTGCTGAAATAATCGCCATCACTGCCGTAAGATGGGCGATGTGCTTTAGCCGTGATGGTTCTTGGAGCCACATCTAACCAACGGTAGCCGCCCTGCTCTTCCATTACTTTATTGAACATAAAACCCACAGCGCCACCCGGTACATCTTCATCAACAAATACAATACGATTGGTTTTCTTTAATGATTCTAAAATTTTATGGTTTACATCAAAAGGCAATAAGGTTTGCACATCAACTACCTCGCAACTAATATTTTGTTTCTCTGCTAATTGCACAGCATCCAATACAATACGTAAAGTAGATCCGTAGGTAACAATGGTAATATCATCGCCTTCTTTCACCACTTCAGGAACACCTAAGGGCACCGTATATTCTAATAAGTTACCTGGTAATTTTTCTTTTAACCGGTAACCATTTAAACATTCTATTATTATAGCCGGATCATTGCTTTGCAATAAAGTATTATACATACCAACTGCCTGCACCATATTTCGTGGCACACAAACGTACATGCCACGAAGCGCATTAATGATCATACCCATTGGCGAGCCGCTATGCCATACACCTTCTAAACGATGGCCCCGGGTGCGAATAATAAGCGGACAGCTTTGTTGTCCTTTTGAGCGAAAATGTAAAGTAGCTACATCATCACTCAACGGTTGCAAGCCATATAATAAATAATCTAAGTATTGAATTTCTGCAATTGGACGCAACCCACGCATAGCTAATCCTATGCCTTGTCCTACGATGGTTAATTCACGTATGCCCGTATCAAAAATACGTTCAGTGCCATATTTTACCTGCAAGCCTGCAAAACCCTGGTTAACATCACCTATATAACCCAGGTCTTCACCAAAGGCAAACGTTTTTGGATTAGATGCAAAAAGTTGATCAAAGTATTGATTCAATACTTCAAAGCCATTTAATGTGGGTGCACCCTCAATATATGTTGCTTTTACTTCTTCAACTTTTAGTGCACTTTTTGAACCCTCATTATATAAAAAGGTATTGTAAGCTTCTTTATTTTCTTTTTGTAATTCAACATAATAATCTTTAAGTAAAAAACCATCCCCGTTATTTCCCATCAAATCCAAAGCGATATTCAAAATTCGCATTACATCCCTGCGCAATGGTTCGCGTATAGAGGATAATTCATAAGTCAAAGCATTTATCTCATTACCTAAAGACCTGTTTTTATCAGCTACATCCTTCATTAGATCTAATGCTTTAGTTACTTGCTTTCTAATTGGATTTAAATATGCCTCCCATGCGGCTGCTTTACTATTTCTAACATGTTCTCTTGCTTCATTTTCAATATTGGCTAAATCTTCATCAGTAGCAAGCGCATTAGCGATTATCCATTCACGCATTTTAACAATACCATCCCATTGTCTTTCCCACTCAAGGCGGTTAGCATCTTTATAGCGTTCATGACTACCTGAAGTGGAATGCCCCTGGGGTTGAGTGATCTCCTCTACATGAAACAACGTAGGCGTATGTGTTTCCCGTGCAAGCCGAATACCTTTTTCAAATGTTTCGCAAAGACTGGCATAATCCCACCCTTTTACTTTATAAATATTGATGCCGTTGGTTCCTTCTTCTTTTTGAAATCCTTTTAATACTTCAGAAATAGAGTCTTTTGTTGTCTGGTATTTCTTAGGAACAGAAATGCCATAACCATCATCCCAAACAAAAATTACTAATGGCACTTGTAGTACGCCTGCTGCATTAATGGTTTCCCAAAAATGGCCTTCTGAAGTGGAGGCATCACCAATAGTACAAAAACAAACTTCGTTTCCATTGTCAGATAGAGTGTAAAACCGTTGTAATTCTTTTACATTTCTAAAGCATTTTGAAGCAAATGCCAACCCAAGGCCACGGATCATTTGCCCTGCAGTAGGCGCAACATCAGAAGAAATATTCTTGCGGTTAACGAGGTCAAGCCATTGACCATCCTCACTTACAAAACGGGTAGCAAAATGAGCATTCATTTGCCGACCCCCACTAAAAGGCTCATTTTCTAAATTAGGGTCAGCATACAGTTGCGCAAAGAATTGTTGAACTGTTGCCAATCCACTTGCAAACATAAAAGTTTGATCGCGGTAGTATCCAGAGCGAAAATCGCCAGGTTGAAAAAATTTAGCCATTGCTGCCTGGGCAACCTCTTTACCATCTCCAAAAATTCCAAATTTAGCCTTACCAGTTAAAACCTCTTTCCTACCCAGCAAACTGGCTTCGCGGCTTATGCAAATCCAACGGTAATCATGCAATAATTCTTCTCTAAAGTGATCGAACGATACACCTTCCATAGAAGGCTCCACCCCTTCCAATGTATTTTCCATTCAGCAAAAATAGGTTTCAGGCTTCAACGTTAAAAAAAGACAAATTACCATTTTGCTTATGCATTCAGAGGATAAAAATGTATTTTTGAAATCATTAAAC
>MWVW01000298.1_pt1 | contig 11610 bp, 12 predicted proteins | sample 1047191 | NCBI WGS metagenome assembly MWVW01 (sample SAMN06349985, study PRJNA376086) | soil metagenome | isolation source: MtG22-5 sample Antarctic (ecotone) | place: Antarctica
TAATGAACTACTTTAAAAAGGGAAAAACAAATGCAAAAGCTGAAGCTATGAATAGCAAAATTCAAAGATTTATTACTGCTAATTATGGTGTGAGGGATAAAAACTTCTTTATGTACAGACTGGCTCATTACTACTCCTAGCACATCAAAATATTAATTAGCCAAATGTTTAAACAAAGCACTAATTTTTTAAATTAATTGTATAGCCTTAATATATTTTTTGGGTATCAACGATCTTCCGCTGAACCATTAAATTTTTAATGGTTGTTTGGTCCAATTCATTAATATTTAATAATCTTCCAAGGGCAGATAATAATGCTTCTTCCGTTGCGCCAATTGAGGCATCACTCAGGCAAAGTTCTATGCAACAGGAAAACAACGCAAGTTCGTTGGTTGGCCTGATCAATTTTACCAGGAAGCTGAGGTACTCAGTTTCATCAATAATAGAAGTATAATAGGTTTTATATTTAATAATCTCTTCCTTAAAATTCAATTCAGTATTTAAACCTGCATCAACTATTTTTTCTGAAACTGCTTTTACTTCCAATGCTGAAAATTCACCATCCTTTAAACAGCAATGAAAAAACAGATGGCTTAGGGCTTCGTTTTGTGTGCTAATCACATCCTGATACATATTTTTGTTTAGGCTATTGTTTCAACTTTAATGCCATGAATAGTTGAATGTGAGATGTCAGACGTGAGACAGTGTTCATTATAAAGTAAGAACCTTTCCAGGCTTGACGTCGCAGTTTTCACGTTTTACTTATTCCCAATCCCATACCACTACGTTCCATTCGTCCATATTATCGCGATAAGTATAAACAGTCTTAAAACCAACTTTTTCATGTGCCTTTTGCGAACGCGGATTGTCAATTGATATTTCAGTTATCAACAGATCAAATTGGGTTTGATAAATTTTTTTGTGATGCTGGTAGAGGCTTTTGAATACTCCCTTGCCACGATAATTCTTGTCGATACAAATCTGGCCCATACAGTAAAACGAATAAGCAAATAAAGGCTTGCCATTATATTGCAATGGTTGCAGATTGTTTATCATTGTTTGTAAGTCGGGATGAAATTCACCGGCTTCTTTTAATGTGACTAGTGCATATCCTATGATCTTATCGTTATCTTTTACAATGATGCTAGGCGCCAGTTTGTGCATGTTCTGCAAAAGGTCCATCGAATAAAGCCAGGATACAAAACCCTCCTTTTCTTTTTCTTTTCCTGAAAGATTTTGTTTGAGATTTAATTGGTTAAGTTGATGAATTTGCTCTAACTCATCTTTTGTACTTACAACGGTAGCTTCAAGCATAAGTGAAAAGTCAAAATTAAAAAGTCAAAAGTGAGCCGTGAAATGTAAATCTTTTTTAAACATTTTTTTGAGTGAAAAATTGCTTTCTTCCAATTAATTATTTTAATCCCCCAAATCATGGTCCAGAATCATTCTTCATAAAAACGCAGCCGGTTTTTTAAACTGGTTATTTCATCCTGCATATTTTCTACGCGGTTTAATAACTGGGCAATGGCGTCAATACCTTCAGTGTTTATGTCTAATTCATAATGCAGGCGAATGAATTTTTCAAGGTCTTTTAATTTGTCCAACGGAATGCAGTTTTTTTTGTCGATGGTAACAATTTCTATTAATCCATAATTATGAAGCGCATGGATAAATGAGAACTCAACCTTATGCTGCACACAAAATTCATCGGCGGGTATTAAGTCTTTTTTTTGCATACCATAACATTTACATTGTTGATAATTGGGTAAATAATTCCTTTTGCTTATCTGTTAAATTAGTGGGAAGCGTAACCTCGTAAGTAACATAGAGATCGCCAAACTGTCCTTCCTGTTTATAAACAGGAAAGCCTTTGCCTTTCAATCTTATCTTCGTCCCGTTCTGTGTTTCCGGAGCTACTTTCACTTTTATTTTTCCACTCAATGTTTCCACAAATATCTCTCCGCCTAATAATGCGGTGTATAGGTCAATGCCTGCTGTAGTGTAAAGATCATTGCCTAAACGCTTGAAGCGAGGGTGACCCGCAATTTGAAAACTAATATAGAGATCACCATTTGGACCTCCGTTTATACCAGCGCCGCCATGACCTTTCAATTTAATTTTTTGTCCATTCTCAATCCCGGCTGGAATAGTGATGCGGATATTTTTTCCATCTACTGTTATCGTTTGTTGGTGAGTGGTGTAAGCGTCTTTGAGGTTCAGCTTTGATTCTGCATTATAATCCTGTCCCCGAAATTTGGTTTGCCTGCCACCGCCGGCGCTTCCTCCAAACATCGATGCAAAAAAATCAGAAAAATTTTCTTCGTCAAACCCATCGGAAAATTGTGGCCCACCGGTGCGTGAAGATTGCCGGTGTTGTTGGCGTGCATGTTCAAATTGTTCCGCATGCTGCCAATCTTTTCCATACTGGTCGTATTTTTTCCGTTTTTCGGGATCGCTTAAAACTTCATTGGCCTCATTTATTTGTTGAAATCTTTTTGTGGCCCCTTTGTCGCCGGGATTTAAGTCAGGATGATACTTACGGGCTAATTTTCTATAAGCCTTTTTTATAGCCTCGTCTGTTGCATTTTTTTCAAGCTCTAAAATTCTATAATAATCAACATATTCCATGCCTTCGCTTTTTTAACGAGTAAATTTAAAAAATCATTGTGATGGTTGAGTGTGGAATCTTTGCGATTATAAAACTTTACTTTATCAGTGTTATTATAAGATTTCAAATTTACCCGAATGGAGTTGTGTAACGAAATATTAAAAATTTAGTTTTAGATCAGCATATATAAAAATCACATTCCTGATAAGGAAGCTATTCCAATATGAAACACGCGAAAATCATCTTTTAATTAGCCTACACATCATCGTTGCTTCGTTTTTCTTATTATCTTAATCAAAAGCTTTGTATGAAAAAGGCCTGGACTTTTATTTTATTATTGGTTATTGCATCTTGTAGCTTTCCGGGTGAAAATGAAAAGATCACAGTAAAAAATGGCGACGTAAACATAGCATATAACATTTCCGGCACTGGCGATACGGCGCTTGTATTCGTACATGGTTGGTGCATAAATAAAAATTACTGGCAAAAACAAGAGGGCTATTTCGGCAAGCGATTCAAGGTGATAAGCATAGATTTAGGAGGTCATGGGGAAAGCGGCCATAACCGCAAGAGCTGGACAGTTAATGATTTTGCGCAAGATGTAGTTGCTGTAATAGACAGGCTTATACTTAATAAGATAATATTGGTAGGTCATTCAATGGGTGGTGATATTGTTTTAAAAGTACTCAATTCAGTCCCCGAAAAAATTATTGGATTAGTCGGAATAGATAATTTCAAAGATGTAAGAACGCAGTTCACCCCTGAGGAAAAAGAGCAGATAAATATATTTATGCAGCAACTGAAAACCAATTTTGATTCATCAGCAACTGTATATTCTAAAGCCACATTATTTCCTCAAAATTATAAGGATACTATTTCTATAAACAGGGTGATCAGGGATATACAAACTGCAGATTCAATGGTAGCTTATCAGGCATTGGAATCATCGTTACAGTCGTTCTTAAGAGAACCTGAAATGCTTTCGCAATTAAAAATTCCTTTATACCTGATAGAAAGTGATTATATCCCTGTGGATGAAAAGGCGCTAAAAAAATATTGTAAAGCGGGATATTTTATAAGTACTATCCAGGGAACGGGGCATTATCCTATGATTGAAAAGCCTGATGAGTTCAATTTAGTTTTAGAAGCTACTCTCAACAAAATAAGCGATAAAAAATAGTTCCAGGCTTTATGCATTTTCTAAAGAAGAGTGCCAGGATAGCAAAATAAAAATTTTAAAAAAGGTAATTGTAGTTTTTTTCAGAACAGCAGGATAAAAAACCCTATGCTGTAATACGTTCATTACAGTATCTATTTTTAAGCAGGGCTATTGATAAGTACATACAAAATAAATGCATTGAATGCCATGAATAATAAAATAAGAAGGATGTTGCGGAAAAGCGAAGGTTTTTTTAATTCAATAAAGGGTTTTAAAATTGTTTTCATACGTTAAATTTTCAAATCAGGATAAGGAATACCAAAATAAAGGATTCAAAAATATTATACAAGAAATACCCACATAATTTTTTTTATTGAAATCTATGTTTCGTAAACCTACTTAAACCCTTGATAATTGGAAACGTAATAATACTAAAAACGTTTGGTTATTCGGATAGCCCGGTCAAACCTTTATAAGAATCTGAACCTGCTTAAATTTTTTTAATTAATTCGTCTATTCTATAAGTTGATTCCAGCTTTATTAGCAGCTAATTAAAAAGAGAAATTCATTACCCCCATCAATATTATAAATTCTAATTTTAGATTAATCAAAACGGCAATTGGTTATGTATCATTCCATCAAAAGGAAAGTATATACGCTGCTTCATCCTGAAATAGGAAATACAAAATGGGACAGGGCTTTTAATGCTTTTATCATTGTTCTTATACTAATGAATGTGATAGCGGTAATGTTAGAAACCGTGCCTTCGATTTACGAAAAACATAAAAATTTCTTTTATTATTTTGACTTTGTTTCAGTATTCATTTTCACTGTGGAATATATCCTGAGGGTATGGAGCTGCAACCATGATCCTAAGTACGGGCATAGTGTGCATGGGCGTCTCAGATACATGTTTTCTTTTGGGGCACTTATAGACCTGCTGGCTATTTTGCCCTTTTATTTACATTCCTTAATTGGGTTTGACTTACGGGTGCTGCGTATACTGCGGCTATTAAGATTTCTACGTTTGTTCCGACTCACCTCTTATATGAAAGCAACACGTATGGTTATGAATGTATTTAAATCAACAAAAAATGAACTGCTGTTAAGCCTTGTGCTCACCTTATTTTTGATCATTATCTCCTCCTGCCTCATCTATTTCTGTGAGCATCTTGTGCAACCCAATAAATTTACCAGCATTCCCGGTACGATGTGGTGGAGTGTGATAACGCTTACTACGGTCGGTTATGGAGATATGTTTCCAATAACAACTCTTGGTAGAATATTAACCTCGATAATATTATTGGCTGGTGTTGCTCTTTTTGCACTGCCGGCAGGTATTATAACGGCAGGCTTTCTCGATGAGATCAGAAGAATCAGAAACCAACACAAAATTGCTAAATGTCCTCATTGTGGAGAGCTACTCCCCGAAAGCGAGCACCATTGATTTGACCTTTAATAAAAATCATATAAAAAAACATACGACTCTTGATGTTTTTATAACATGTTTATAAAATTGTACAAAGGCATGATGAATTATGAATAAGAACGGTCTTTATAAAATAGTAAGACTCAGAAAAATAAAGGAAGAAGTAAAAGGCTTTAAAACTTTTGTGTTGGAAGAAGGTCACAACATTCATTATAAATCAGGGCAATACTTAACCCTGGTACATTACCTGCATGGTGAGGAAGTGAGAAGGTCTTATTCTATAACTTCAACACCTGCGTTAAATGAACCAATTTCAATCGGTGTAAAACGAGTAGAAAATGGTTTTTTTTCAAGGCAGTTAATTGATCATGCAAAACCAGGTGATGAACTAGTAACTATAGGCAGCGGCGGACTTTTTGTTTTGCCTGAAGACATTGAAAACTATCAACAGCTTTTCTTTTTTGCAGCAGGTAGCGGCATTACGCCTGTTTATTCACTAGTGAAAGAGGCGTTATATGTCCACCCTCATATATCACTTGTACTCATTTACAGTAATGCATCTGCCGAAAAAACCGTTTTTCTTAAACCGTTACAGGAGCTGCAGAAGCTGTTTCCATACCGGTTTCATTTAGAGTTCCTTTTCAGCAATTCTGCCAATCTTTCTAAGGCAAGGTTGCACCGTGACCTGATACTGGAATTCCTTCATCAATCAGCAGTGAAGGAAATGGCAACTATCCTTTTTTATATCTGTGGTCCGGAAAATTATATGCGTTTATGTACTTATACTTTACAAGAGCATGGAATTCTCACTGCAAACATTAAAAGAGAAAACTTTATTATTCATACAGTTACTAAGAGAGATGCACCACCACCGGATCGCGAAGCACACATAGCGCATATTCATATAGCTGGTGTAACACATAAAGTGACCGTTCGTTATTCCGATTCTATTTTAAAAGCGGCAAAGAAAGAAGGATTAGCATTGCCTTATAGTTGCGAGGCCGGACAATGTGGCAATTGCGTGGCTAAATGTATTAAAGGAAAGGTATGGCAATCTTATAATGAAGTTCTAACCGAGAAGGATCTTCAAAAGGGTTTTGTGCTAACCTGTGTTGGTCATCCTATAGATGGAGATGTGGAATTGGAAATTTAAAACCAATCCATTGCCATCTGTCAATGTTAAATTTTGTCCAGGTAAAAGGCAACCAGGTACGTTATTGGCAAAAAAATAAAGAAGACAAGATCAAAATTATTACATAAAGAATTCTTCTGAAACGACCTTATCGTCTTTTACGTTATACACACAAAGCTCTGTCATATCCATCTGTCCGCCTTCTTTCATGGTAACATCCATTCTCATAGTACATGCAAATGAATTGGAAGCTACTAAAGGATCAGAAACAGTAAGGCTGTGCATTTCCTGTACCATTGAATTCCACTTTTCGCCTTTCTCTAAAATGGCGTCCAGTCCTTTAGTTTCTTTTTCAAAAGCCGGTGTGGCATAAGGTTCAATGCTAACTGCATCGTTTGCAAATAATTCTTTTTGTGCAGTTTCAAACTGTCCCCTGGCGGCAGAGTTCTACCAGGCGCTCGGCGATTTGGTTTGCAGTCATAACATTTTTTTTTGAAGTTAAGAAAAAGGTACCTCTCAAATATTAATTTTGGTTACCGGTTATAGGGATAAATTTCGTTCTTTTGATGTGGAAACGATATGCATAATGGCATTCGAACAAGTGAAATCGCAGCCCCCTTTAAAAATGCTGGTAAAATCACCGGGTATAATTTTAAAAAATTCAACATGAAAAACTCTGGATTACAAAGTAAAAAAGCACAAAAGGTGCTTATTATTGAAGACGAAAGGGATATGTGTTTATTGCTGAACATATTGCTTAATGGAGAAGAAATGGAACTGGATCATGTAAACAGCCTTTTGGCTGCAGATGAATATCTTCAAAAAGAAAAACCTTCTGTAATTATACTTGATAATAAACTTCCGGATGGATTTGGAGTTGATTTTATCAGTTATATCAAAAATAAGTATCCATCCATAAGGATCATCATGATCTCTGGTTTTGATGCTTCCGCAAAAGACGTGGCCCTTGAGAACGGTGCGGATATTTATTTAGAAAAACCGTTTACCAAAGACCAGCTCTATCAGTCGATAAAAGCATTATTGAATTAATTTAAGCAACAGGTATTAGTTTTAGCTTGCTTTAATCGTAATCCACATTTTACTATTCTTCTTATTATTGAAAGCCTTAAATTTTTGTGTATCTGAATTAATCAAACTGTACATCAACGATGAGTTTGAAATAATTTACCACTAACAAGGCTAACCTGTGGCCTGTTTGTTGTGCTACTTTCAAAAAAAACCGATGGAAAATGAAAATAAAAAACTAAAAGAAAAATTGGTAGTCATCACAGGTGCGTCCAGCGGAGTGGGCAGGGCAATAGCTATTGAGTTTGCAAAACATGGTGCACGGTTGGTATTAGCCGCCCGCAGGCAACAGGCATTAGATGAAGTTGCTGCTGAATGCGAAGGTCTTGGCGCCACAGTTCGTGTAGTGCTTACCGATACACGTGATGCACAAAGCCTGAGTCATCTTGCAAAGGCAGCGTTTGAGTTTGGAGGATGTATTGATATCTGGATTAATAATGCAGGTGTATTAGCTGCTGGTGCGTTGGATGATATACCTGCAGAAGTAAATGAAAATGTAATTCGTACTAACCTGTTAGGCTATATACATGGGGCTCATGCGGTGTTGCCTTATTTTAAACATCAAGGCTATGGTATGTTGGTAAACAATATTTCAGTCGGTGGCTGGTTTGCTACACCCTATATGTCAGCTTATTCTGCGAGCAAATTTGGCTTACGTGGTTTTTTTGAATCGTTAAAAGGAGAGCTCAATCAATATCCGCAAATTTATGTTTGTGATTTGTATCCTGCTTTTTTAGACACGCCGGGCATACAGCATGCAGCTAATTATACAGGTAAATATCTTAAACCCGCGCCACCTGTTTATGATCCACGGAAAGTGGCAAAAGCAATTATTTCACTGCTTAATCATCCACAACCAAAAACTACTATTGGTGCCGCATCAGGATTTTTGCGTATAGCTTATTACCTTTTTCCTACACTTAGCCGTAATATAACAGCTGCTGCTATGAGAACATATTTAAAACAAGCACATACAATAGAAAATACCAGCGGAAATGTTTTGCATACAGTAGAATACGGATATGGTATAGATGGCGGTTGGCGCAATACTTCTTTACCACCTTTTCCAGGCACAAAAAAAATTTTATTGTTAGCAGGTATGGCAATTGGTTTGATGATTTTAAGTAAGAAATAATTAATAGAGATAAAATCCAGACAAATCAGCCACAGATGCTAAGGGTACAGTAAAATCACTTTAAGAAATGTGCGCAAGCACTGAAGCATCTTGCTGCATTCTATCGGCTAAAATAAAAGGAATAATAGCTCTTGCTCCTTTTAGTAATCTGCGGATAATTACCAGGTGAGAAAAATAAACAGGCAGAACCAATATACCGGGCAACCACACAAAAGGAAAATACAAAACGGCAACACCCGGCTGGTCAAAAGCAAATTGCTGAAATACTGTAGGTACCGATAAAACCGCATTGATAACAATAAATAATAAAATTCCCAAACAAACAAAGTTCCATGCCAATAATTTCACTCCCAATTTGTTTTTTCCAAATTCGAAATAATAAACAAAAATAGCTGTAACACCGGAGAAAATATCAAAGTTTCTTAATCGTCATTTAGTTGAGGCATTAGTGGTTACCGGAATAAAAAACAGTTGTCACTTCCAGCCCCGTTACATCAAAAGAAAAAGCCCACATAAAACCATATTCCAATATCAGGTATTCATTATTCACCTGGCCTTCTTCTAAAAAAAGTTCATTTTTTTTAATCTCTTTTTCATCAAAATATTCGCTATTTCTTCTGCCTTTATAGCATTAATTTTTCCTTTGTTTTGAAAAAACCGGAACAGCCTTTCTTTTTCATTTTGCATGGTACAATGACAGGGTTTATTATTACAGAAATGTAAGCCAGCGCAAGAACAATGGGCAAGATCTTTTTGGATAGTAAGATTTACTATCACTTACTTTCTGCCAAACATTTGCCTGCGGGCAGTTTGATCTGAGCCAATATATCTGACAACAAATTCTTTTTCCAACATTACACGGTTCTGAAACTTTTCAAGATTCTTATGTGTATTTGTCAGCATCTCCCGTTGTGCGTCAACCTTTGGTACTATGGTGACCAGCAATGATCGTGACAGGTTAGCGTAATAAGACATGCTATCCACTATTTGCCGAAGGTTGTTATCTTCTATGGTAGTAAACTGTTTGTTTTTATGACCGATGTATTGCTCAAACAAGGCCGTAGCTTGTCTAAACGCAATCCCTGCCCTCATCATATTTATCCTTAGCGGCATAAGAATTAACTCCTTTTTTAAGATGGTTCAACCGCTCCATTATCAGGTCATTTTGAATGCCATTGGCTTCCAGCCTCCTCGTTTCATTTCTTATCTTTTCTGCAGGGGAAAGCATAGCATACTGTTTCAGCGTATCGATATAATTAAAGAAAGGCTTTGCTGTATTAATAGCTGTTTTCCCATCGATAAATTCCTTGTTGGTTATGGGATGGTTTAAGAACTGGTACATAGGGTCAAATGGCATATGGTCCCTAATCATCTCCTCCGGCAATACTCTATAAAATTTATTATTAAAAGTTTTTACAAATTGGTCGTTTCGTACATAGCCTGCTCCCCAGGTAGGATCAAACAGAAACCAGGTACCCGCTATTTCCGCACCTACCCAGGCGTGTGCCAAAGGACTTACAATTACACCTTTCTTTATATAACCGCCAACTAAAGTGGCCTTAATACCTACCCCAATACATAGTTCAACAAACAGGTCTGCATATCCCTGGCAAACCGCACTTCTCGTTTTTAATACCTCATCAACGGATTGCCGTACGCCATCAGTGTTTGTATTTCGTGCCTGTAGTTTGGCCACATCATAACTAATATTGTTTGTGATCCAAAAATAAATGGCACGAGCACGGGCGGTATCGGTAGAAAAATTTTGTTTTATATAATCACTGATACTTTTGGTAGTGTTAGTACTGGGCCCGGGTATTTTTAAAGCCAGCGCATCGGGTGAAGTAATTACGTGAGAGAAAATATTTTGGTTGATAAAAAAGAAAAACACGAATGTTAGTAGTGGCTTAAGCATGTAAGTCATGAAATTGAAATGTAATTTATAGCATGTTTTATTTAATCCCGCACAAAAAAGCCGGAAATCAAAACACCCGATTACTGTGGTAGGCCAATAGCCTTATTAAACCCGATTAGTTTTTGTATCTTAATAGCGAGGATGCTTCCTCACACTTGTCAACCCATTTTTTATACTTTGCTCAATTTAAGTATATCCAATTTCCCAGAAATAAAGTGACCAACAAACCAATTGATCACACCGCGATTTTAACAAACAAACATGAAAAAGATCATCAACTCAATGCTCTTTGTAGCAACGCTTTGTTATGGTTCCATTAATGCACAAACCCCCATTACGGTAGCTGAAACTAATTTTAAACTTTCCATTTTAGGTGAAGAGTTTTTTTATTTTGGCTTTGCTCAAGGCGACCAGGTTATGTTTTCTTTTGAAGAACAAACTGGAAAGGATCTGAAGGAAGTGGAGATAGTGGAATTGCCTTCGAATTCATTGTATAAAGAATTCAAAACAAACAGAATTCAAAACAAAATATTAACGGTGCCACGCACAGGAATTTACCAGTTCCGTTTTGCAAATTCCGTACTTATGCAAAAGACCTGCAAGTTAAAAATCCAGCGGATCCCTGCAAATGCATCTACACAAAATTTTAATACCACTGTTTACTGGCGAACAGTATATGACACTACTTATCGTACAGGGCAGCAGCAGGCTCAAACTAAGGAATCATTTAAAACAGTTACTTTACTTCCCCCAACCACATATTTCCTTGAACCAAACAACGTAGGGGCCAAACCACAAGTTGCAGTGCCTATTAGTTTACCGAATTTTACTGCTGAATGGTATTATGTATATGCTGTCACTAAAGAGAAACAAAATGCGGAATCACTAAAATCTTCATTACAACTGGCGTCAACTTTACGGCAACGAATAGCCGAAAGGGGCGATCTTTCTTTTGCTTCGGATAGTTTACCATTCCCAACCGGCTCTGGTTCCTGCCGCATTTATTTGCTCGACCAAAGCAACCAGCAGTTATTTGAGACCAAGGGGGCTTTTCGTCATTTTAAAGAAGGCACCCGTGAAAATGCAGCCGCTGGCCTTGTGAAAATAAAAACTGCTTCGTTTCCTAATCCTTATCTTGGTATTCGC
>MWVW01000299.1_pt1 | contig 11610 bp, 9 predicted proteins | sample 1047191 | NCBI WGS metagenome assembly MWVW01 (sample SAMN06349985, study PRJNA376086) | soil metagenome | isolation source: MtG22-5 sample Antarctic (ecotone) | place: Antarctica
AAGTTATATAATGAAACGATTCATTATCTCCCCTTTAGGGGACGGGGGCGGGGATGGGGGCGTCAAACTTGGAAATTATATTAAGGATAAATGGATAATAGGTGATGGTGATGGCCAGTCGCTTTATGATGCCGTAAATGGAGAAATGATTGCAACTGCCTCCACTAAAGGACTTCCTTTTAATGAAATGCTGGAATATGGCAGAACTGTTGGAAACCCTGCTTTAAGAAAGATGACTTTTCATGAAAGGGGCCGCATGTTAAAAGCATTGGCCATGCACCTCATGGAGAAAAAAGAAAAATTTTATAGCATTAGCTATCATTCAGGTGCCACGAGGGCTGATAGCTGGATAGATATTGAAGGAGGTATTGGAAACTTATTTGCCAATGCATCGTTACGCAGAAAATTCCCTGACCTGCCTTATTGTACCGATGGCGATCCTGTAGGGCTAAGTAAAGGCGGCAGCTTCATGGCTCATCATTTATTGGTACCTAAAGAAGGGGTAGCCGTGCACATTAATGCGTATAATTTCCCGGTGTGGGGCATGCTTGAAAAATGTGCTGTTAATTGGCTGGCCGGCGTGCCTGCCATTGTAAAACCTGCTTCTATTACATCCTATATTACTGAAGCGGTAGTGAGAGAAATTATTGCCTCCGGTATTTTACCGCAAGGTGCGCTGCAATTAATTTGCGGCAGTGCAGGCGATCTGTTGGAGCATGTAAACTCCCAGGATATCGTAACGTTTACCGGTTCTAAGTCAACCGGCCTGATATTAAAGTCACTTCCGAATATTCTGGAACAAAGTGTTCCTTTTAATATGGAAGCAGATTCGCTTAATTGCATAGTGCTTGGAGAAGATGTACAACCCGGCATGCCGGAATGGGACATTTTTATTAAAGAAGTACGTAAAGAAATAACGGTAAAAGCAGGACAAAAATGTACGGCCATCCGCAGAATATTTGTGCCTGCTAATGTGTTAGAAGATGTAAACCTTGCGCTAGGAAAAGCATTAGCGCAAACCACTGTTGGTAATCCATTGAATGATAAAGTACGCATGGGTTCGTTAGCCAGCATGGGTCAACGCGAAGAAGTGAAAGCCAATGTGCAGAAATTACTCGCTACTTCACAAATTTTATATGGTTCTTTAGATAGTATAGAGCTGATAGATGCAGATTATAAAAAAGGCGCTTTCTTTTCACCGGTGCTTCTAATGAATGATCATCCTTTTGCCTCAGAAAATGTACATGATATTGAATGTTTCGGGCCGGTAAGTACGGTAATGCCTTATTTAAAAATAGAAGAAGCCATTGTCCTGGCTAAGAAAGGAAAGGGTTCTTTGTGCTGTACCATTGTTACCGCCAACGATAAGATTGCAACCGAATTTGTAATTGGCGCTGCCACACACCATGGTCGCATTTTAGTATTGAACAGCGATTGTGCAAAAGAAAGCACCGGTCATGGATCACCACTTCCTATGCTTATTCATGGCGGTCCTGGCAGGGCTGGTGGCGGGGAAGAAATGGGTGGTATTCGAGGCGTAAAACACTATATGCAAAGAGCAGCCATCCAGGGATCGCCCACTTCTATTACAGCCATTACAAGATCCTATCAACCAAATGCAAAGGGGATTGAAACTGCTGTTCATCCTTTCCGTAAATATTTTGAAGAGTTGGAAATTGGCGACCAGATTACTACAGAGAAGCGAGTTATTACCTCAAAAGACATTGATGCCTTTGCTGAATTAAGCGGCGATCATTTTTATGCACACAAAAAGGAAACTGATTTTTCGGGAACCATGTTTGAGCAACAGGTAGCGCATGGGTATTTTGTACTAAGTGCCGCAGCAGGTCTATTTGTTGATGGAAGTGAACTCGGCCCGGTTTTATTAAATTATGGTATTGACGAATTGCGGTTTACAAAACCAGTTTATCCGGGCACTGAATTGTCTATTCGTTTTACCTGTAAAGAAAAATTACCACAGGACCAAAAAGAGGAATCAGATATTCCAAAAGGCATTGTAAAATGGCTGGTAGAAATGTTGGATGAAACGGGCGAACATGTGGGGGTGGGAACGATATTGACCATGGTGGCTAAGAGAAGAAAAAAGAGAAAAGGAGAATAAAGGAAGAATTCTTAATTGCTAAACTCATTTCTCTTTTATCTCTTTTTCTCTTTCGGTTTTCTCTTAGCTCAAAAAAACATACTATGGTCATAAATAAACTTACCGGAATTGTAGTCGATCTCTGTATTAAGATTCACTCTAAGGTTGGACCGGGTTGTTTTGAAAAAGTAATGAAGAGATACTTTACTATGAATTATGCAATCTTGGTATTGAATCAAAAAGACAATTAGTTTTACCGATAAAGTATGAGGAATTATATATTGAAAAAGCCTACAAATTAGATTTATTGATTGAAAACAGACTTGTAGTTGAGCTGAAATCGATACATCCTTTGCCTTCTGTATATTTTAACCAAATGCGTACACACCTTTCTTTATTAAATCTGAAACACGGTATGCTTATTAATTTTAAAGTAGAACTAATGAAAGATGGAATTCACAGGGTATTCAATAATTTTGGAAATGAAGAAATAAAAATCAAAGAGGGCTAAGAGAAGAAAAGAAGTATAAAGGAGTATTTTCTTAACTCTTTTTTCTCTCTTTTTCTCTTTCGGTTTTCTCTTAGCTCTTTTTCTCCTTTTCTCTTTTTAACTCTTAGCTATGGCAAAGGACATCATAAACGGCTACGTAGACAGCGAGACACATAAAGGCATTACCACCATTGAATTTTTTCATCCGCTAAGCAACTCTTTGCCGCGTAAAATATTGGAAGAATTAGCCAATGAAATTCATGCGGCAGGAATGGATAAAGAAACCAAGGTTATTGTGGTACGTTCTGGTGGTGAAAAAGCTTTTTGCGCCGGGGCTTCTTTTAACGAGTTGTCGGCTATTGATAATGAAAAAAAGGGATTTGATTTTTTTAGTGGTTTTGCTAATGTTATTAATGCCATGAGGAAGTGCCCACGGCTGATTATTGGGCGCATACATGGAAAATGTGTTGGCGGTGGTGTAGGAATAGCCGCAGCTGTTGATTATGCCGTAGCTGTTGAAGGTGTTGAAGTAAAATTGAGCGAGCTTGCTATAGGTATAGGCCCCTTCGTAGTTGGACCTGCAGTAGAGCGCAAGATTGGCACATCAGCATTTTCTCAGTTATCTATTGACGCAACTATGTGGCGCAATTCAGACTGGGCAAGAAGAAAAGGATTATTTGCAGAGGTACATCCGGCCGTAGAAAATATGGATGAATCTGTTTCAAGATTAGCCCACCAATTAGCTCACTCCAGCCCTGAAGCAATGTTGGAGTTAAAAAAAATATTTTGGAAAGGGACTGAAGATTGGGATGACCTGTTATGCAGGCGTGCAGAGATCAGTGGGCGTTTAGTGTTAAATAATTTTTCTAAGGAGGCTATTGAAAAGTTTAAAACAAAAAGCTGATAATAGAATATTATTGTAAAAAAGATTATGTTATTCAAATCCTTTACCAACTAATTTGCCTCACCCCTACCTCATCCGCCCTTTGGGCACCTTCTCCAAAGGAGAAGGGAATCGAATTTTAAAATTTATTACGGATAGGGCGTGAATAGAAGCTGCCATTACCCCTTTTAATTATAATGATCGAGAACTTTGATAAAAACATTTTTTACGGGCTATGTGATGAGTTGGTAGCGAAGGATGCGGACTTGAAAAAAATTATTACAACTTACAGCTATCCGCCTTTTTGGGTGCGTCCCAATACATTTGATACACTGGTATTAACAATTTTAGAGCAACAGGTTTCACTGGCCTCTGCCTATGCGGCGCATAAAAAACTTAAAGAAAAACTAATCAACCTTACACCAAAAAATGTTTTAGCCCTAACTGATGAAGAATTGCGTCAATGTTATTTTAGCCGTCAAAAAGTTGTTTATGTACGTGAATTGGCAAAGGCAATTGCCACCAAGCAAATAAGCTTGAAAGCATTCAGTTTTCAAACTGATGATAAAGTAAGGGAGGGATTAAAAAAATTAAAAGGCATAGGCGATTGGACGGTTGATATTTATTTGATACATGCTTTGCAAAGAGCCGATATATTTCCTCTTGGAGATTTAGCAATGGTGAATGCAATGCGAATGGTTAAAGAGCTCCCATCTGCAACAAAAGATGAACTTTTACAAATTGCTGAAGCATGGAAGCCCAATCGCTCAGTTGCTACCATGATGCTTTGGCATTATTACATAAAAAAGAGAAATATTAGGCCCCCTTTCGACTTCTCCCAACAGGGGAAGCAATCTGCAGACAGACCCATATAATCACCATTCATTATAAAATAAAAAGTTCCCGATTCTAAATAATAATTGATATATTTTTTTTATGATTAAATAAGCAAGGTCAGTGTGTTGGATGCTCCTGGGGAGTTAGAGGGGCCTTACATATACAATCCGCCATCGGCGCTGATCACCTGCCCGGTAACATAAGCACTCAATTCTGAGGCAAGAAATAAACAAACATTTGCAATATCTTCTGCCGTACCAAATCTTCCTAAAGGAATACCGGCTTTATATTTATCTGCCTGCTCGCCTTCTTTTAAATAAGAGGTCATGTCCGTTTCAACAAAGCCCGGTGCAATAGCATTGCAACGGATGTTGCGACTTCCCAATTCTTTGGCAACACTTTTTGTAAAACCAATGATGCCTGCTTTACTGGCAGCATAACTGCTTTGACCAGCATTACCCATTAAACCAATTACAGAACTCATATTAATGATGCTTCCGCTTTTTGCTTTCATCATGGGGCGAATAACCTGCTTTGTCATATTGAAAACACTTTTCAAATTGATGTTCATTACCTCGTCCCAGCTTTCGGGTGTCATACGCAACAATAAATTATCTTTTGATATACCTGCATTGTTTACACAGACATCTATAGATCGAAATTCTTTTATTACATTAGTTACAAAAGCTTCGCATTCGGTAAACTCTCCGGCATTGCTACGCCAGGCCTTTGCTTTTACGCCGCTAGCTGCTAATTTTTCTTCTAATGCTTTTGCTTTTTCTGCACTGCCTTCGCTTATATAAGTAAAAGCAATGTGAGCACCATGCTCCGCCAATTTTAGTGCAATGCCTTCGCCAATGCCGCGGGCTGCACCTGTTACGATCACGACTTTATTTTCTAATAATTTCATGAATAATTTTTTGTACTAAGCAAATGTAATTCTAATCGAATTTTGTTTGCATAGTATCATTCTCACATTCGCTTGTCAAAAAGTTAGTCAATCCATAAAACTGTTTCAACATTATTCCGGATATCATTTACTCCAATGATAGTATGTTTGTTGCACTTGTTCAACATGAAATTTTCAGGATTTTTAAAAGGCTTATCATGGTTGGTTGCTCTTAATGTTATTATTAAGCCAGTGTGGATTTTTGGTATTGACAGGCAGTTGCAAAATACCATTGGGCATGAAACCTACGGCAGTTATTTTTCCATTTTAAACCTCAGCATCGTTTTAAGTTTTATTATGGATGCGGGTATTACCAACAGGTTAAACCGTCAATTAGCAAGCGGCAAGACAGCGGATATAAAAAAAATGCTTTGGCTTAAATGCCTGTTATCAATTGTTTACTTAATTATTATTTACGCAGTATGCTTGTTGTCAGGGATTAAGAAAATTGATATTGTTTTACTGGTATGTGGCATACAAATCCTGACTTCTTTTTTACTTTTTTTCAGAGGCTTGCTAACCGCTGAACAACAATTTGTAAAAGATGCCTGGGTATCGGTGATAGATAAATTACTGATGATCTTAATTGCAGGGGCATTGTTCTATTTACCTTTTTATTCATCTGCCATTACACTAACTATATTTTTATGGATTCAAATGGGCTGCACAGCCGCTACTCTTTTTATTGCATTTGGTTTCACTGCAAATAATTTTTATAAAAACCAGCTTTTCACTGAATCATCATTTCATATTTTCAGATCTTCTTTACCTTTTATTATAATTATTTTATTAATGTCTGTTCATAATCGACTGGACGGTTTTTTATTAGAGCGTTTGCACATGAATGGCGCTTATGAAGCAGGTGTTTATGCCTCTGCTTTCCGGTTACTGGATGCAGGAAATATGGTTGGTTATTTAGCAGCATCTTTTTTAGTTCCATACGTTGCAAGAAATTTGAAAACATCACTGATTATAGAAAAGATTGTTCTTAGTTTGCGACATGTGCTTATTATTTTCAGCCTGCTGATCGCTTCGTTTATTATTGTTTTTGCCGATTGGGTTAGAGAGCTGCTGTATCCTGCTATTGCTGATTATGCATCTTCTATTTTAGTTTTTACTATTGCCGTACTGCCTGCTTATTACCTAACCCATATTTACGGATCCTTACTTACTGCCGCAGGAGAATTGAAAACATTCATCCGGATTATTTTTGCATCTGTAACTATCAATGTAATCATTAATCTTTTTTTTATTCCTGAGTATGGCGCAATAGCTTGCTGCATGGCTGCATTGATCAGCCAATGCAGTTGCGCCGTTTGTTGTTTTGTAACGGCAACAAAAAAAATAGGTATTTCATTTTTGTCATCTTCTTTTTTTGTTTATGCGGTGGCAGCTCTTTTAATTCTTGCTCTTTTTTACGGAGGGAAAGGCGCTGGTTATCACCCCATCTTTCTTTTAACAGGGGGAAGTATTATGGCGGCTTTGATTATGTTTGTGCAAACAGCAGGACTTAAAAAAACGGTGCGTTCACTAACAACTGATCTTCATGCCTGATTTAATAAGTATTATAGAAAAATGGTGGAAGCTGATTGCCGGTCTTACTATAGTCAACAGCATGCTTGCATTTATTGTATTGTTGCTAATGCCAAAACAATATTTATCAATAGCTACTGCTTTACCAGCCAGTTCTGTGTCTGTCGATAAGGCAAGGATCTTTAATACGAACGTGCAGGAATTATATTCAAGCCTGGGAAATCCGGATGACCTGGATAAAATAATCGGAACAGCCAACCTTGATACATTATATATTGCACTCATCAAAGAAAATAATTTAAGTAAGGAATATAAAAATGAATTAGCTGCTGCCGTTACCATAAAAAAGAACAGCAAAGTAATAAAAAGTGAATATGGGGAATTGAAGATTAAGGTATGGAATAATGATGCAAAATTAGCGGCTGCATTAGCTAACGGGCTTTTACAAAAATTGCAACAATTACACCAGTCATTGCAAAATCAAAGTAACACACTAACATTGCAAAAATTGCAGGAAACCTACGCAGCCTTGCAAAATGACTTCCTTGTAAATACAGATTCATCAAAAAGCATTGATTTGAAAAAAGCCACTGTGGTTTCTATTAAAAATAAAAACTTGCAGGAGAGATTGAACCAGTATGAAAAACTGATAGGTGAATATCAACTGGTGCTGAATACAAACCCACCGGCGCTTTTAGCGGTAGAGCATGCACGTGTATCTGTAAAGCCAGATAAACCTAAAATATGGCAAACCTTATTATTGACAGCATTTGTATCGGTTGTATTTGGTTTGCTTTTAGCTTTTTTTCTTCAAGGCAGGGATGGTTATGAAAAGCATAACTAACATACAGTTAAAATACTTCTGCTATTTTTCTTTTTTGTTGATGGCTGCATCTGCAATGACTATTTTGTTTGATCAAAGTGGATGGTTGCTGCTTTCCATGGCAGTATTACTTTGTTTTTTTATTGGCCATCGCCCTGTTGTTATATTTTATATATTAATAGCTTCCATTCCCTGGTCTGTAGAATATAAGGTGTCAGATTCTTTTGCTACTGATTTACCTGATGAGCCTTTAATGCTGCTTATAACGTTTTCTATTATTGCATTTATATTTTTTAATAAAAGAAAAATAAGTTGGCAAAAAATATCTTCTCCTTTATTTTTATTATTGCTGTTACAATTTGCCTGGATATTTATTGCCTCTTTATTCTCGACAAACACCCTGACCTCATATAAATTTTTACTTGCAAAAAGCTGGTATTTATTTGCATTTGTTATAGCCCCGGTTATCTTATTAAATGATAGAAAAAAAATACTGACAACGGCCTTGACGTTTAGTATTGGGATGATTCTTTATACTATAGTAGCTATGTCCAGGCATGCATGGCAAGGCTTTACATTCGGGAGCATTAATGAAAGTGTAGAACCGTTTTTTCGCAATCATGTAACCTATTCCGCCTTGCTTGTTTGTGTTTTTCCTCTTGTAGTTCTTTTTTTAGACATTGTATCTAAAAAACAAAAGCTGGTATTATTAGTTGTTCTTATCTTTTTAGTTGCGGCAACTTATTTTTCTTATGCAAGAGGAGCCTGGCTGGCCGTATTTATCGGTCTGATCACATTCTGGTTATTAAAAAAGCGCTTGCTTGTTTATGCGTATGTTTTATTTATTTTAGTTATGCTGTCCACAGTTATCTGGTTAAAAAAAGATGATAGGTATATTAAATATGCTCACGATTATAACACAACTATATTTCATACCAATTTTAAAGAACATCTTGTAGCAACTTACCGGTTAAAAGATGTGTCAACTGCAGAACGGTTTTACCGGTGGATAGCTGGCGTAAGAATGGTAAAAGACTATTGGCAAACAGGCACGGGGCCAGGTACGTTTTATCCTATTTACCAGGGTTATGCAATAGGTGCTTTTAAAACCTGGGTTAGTAGAAATGATGATCATTCTACCGTGCATAATTATTTTTTATTGACGCTGATTGAGCAGGGTGTAATAGGATTACTATTGCTGTTATTTTTGATTGGCTATTTATTTTATACGGCACAGCGGATTTACCAGCAGGCAAAAGATATCTTTTGGAAAAGAACCGTGACTGTGGTGGCTGTTACATTAAGCATGGTTTGTACGGTTAATTTTTTGAGTGATTTAATTGGAACCGATAAGATCGGCAGTGTTTTCTATCTATGTATAGCCTTTTTGATAATTGCGGATAGCCAAACAAGAAAAGAAATTAAATTCTTCCACGCACATTGATGGCATCCCGCAATCCATTTCCCAATAAATTAAAGGCTAATACCAATATCATAATAGCAAAGCCAGGCGCCAGTGCCAGCATTGGATTTTGTGTAATAATGAAATTATAATTTTCCTTGATCATTAAGCCCCAGCTTGGTTGCGGTGCCTGTACGCCAATTCCTAAAAAACTTAGTCCTGCTTCAATAACAATAGCCGAAGCAAAGTTGGAAGCAGCAATTACTAAAATTGGTCCCATGATATTGGGTAAAATATGCTTTGCAATAATTCTAAAATTCGAATAACCAAGAGTTTTTGCCGCCTCGATATATTGTAATTCTTTTGTTCCTAAAACCTGTCCTCTTACCAGTCTTGCCACATTTACCCACATGGTTAGCCCAACGGCTACAAACACCTGCCAGAAACCTTTGCCCAACAAAAGCGTGATAGCAAATACTAATAATAAGGTTGGTATGCTCCAGATAACATTGATCAGCCACATAATAATATTATCAGTTCTTCCTCTAAAATAACCTGCCATTGCACCAAGGGTAATTCCAAGTGTCAACGAGATTAAAACAGTGATCAGCCCAACACTCAAGCTGACCCTTGTACCAATGATCAGCCGGCTTAAAATATCCCTGCCATATTTATCAGTGCCAGCTAAGAAGCGTTTTGTTACAACAGGCCCGGCTGCTAACTTATTTTTTTGAAAAGCCAATCGTTCTGTAACGCCTTCATCAATATATTTTTCAACGATAATACTATCATTAACAACATTCCAGTTTGTAATAGGAATAAAATCATACTGATCCGCTTTGCCTGAAATGGCTCTTTCAAATAAATTAACTGGCTCTATTCTATTTTCTTTTTTTACCAATAAAAATTGTTGCTTAAATCCAGGTTTTTGCCCGCCTATTTCTAAAATAATTCTATTAGCAAATGGCGAGGTATCGGGAGCAATAAAATAACCAAAGATGGCTACCAGTACAGCGAAGAAAATCATCATCAAACCCGCCATAGCAGCTTTGTTTTTTTTCAAGCGTCGCCAGGCAGCATTCCAAAAAGATGATGATGGCTTCATGCGGGGAAAGATAAAGAATATGAAAGAAGGAGCAAGGTAAAAGGAACAAGGTATAAGGTATAAGGCAGAAGGTCTAAGGTTTAAAAGACCCCATCAACGACCAACTATCAACGAACTTACTACTTCACCCTCCTTCCTTTCCATTTATATTTACCCATTTGGCTTAACAGGCCTACACTCACTGTATAAAAAATATGCAAGGGCTGAAAGAAAGGAAAATAAAACAATAATTTCTTTTCGTTATAGAATCCAGTGACTGATGCAACAAAAGGAAATTCAATAATTGTTTTTAATATCCAATATCCAAAAACCATCCACCAATAAAACGGATTAAAAAAAGAAGCAACTACTAAAACAATAAACAGCAGGTTAAAAAGGTAGACAAATGCGAGTGTGACTAACACCCGCTTATCATCATAATAAAATGTTTTACTGGCCCAGCGCCGGCGTTGCATGAAAAAATCTTTCCACGTGAACAATGGTTTGGTGGAGATAATAGCTTTTTTACTTTTTAAATAGTGAACACTCTGCGGATGTTTTTTCCATATCTTATACATCAGTAACATATCATCTCCACTGGATATTTTATCTATTCCTTTGAAACCACCCACTTCTAAAAATGCTTCCCTGATATATGCGAGGTTTGCTCCGTTGCACATGCTGTGAAAGTTTGCTGAAACGCTGGCAGCCGTTATTCCCTGCAAAACCATAAAATCAAGCGCCTGGAAAATTTGAAGTGCAGAAGGTTCGTATGCAAATTTTACCGGAGCTGCAATAAACACAGCATTTTTTTCCTGGTAGAAATTTGCCATTGTTTGCAACCATTCGGGTCCTGGCACACAGTCAGCATCTGTAATAACGATCAGTTCACCTTTGGCCGCCATCAATCCAGCCTCTATAGCTTCTTTTTTGGAGGCAGAATTTTTATCCGCAGCAGGATGAATTACCCGAACAAATTCATTTAAAAAGGGTTGAATATTTTTTAGTGTGTTGTCGGTAGAATAATCATCAACAATAATTGCTTCGAACAAATGTTTAGGATACGATTGCACCAAAATTTCTTTTAATAATATAGGAAGGTTTTCCTCTTCATTTCTTGCGGCTATCACTACAGATAAAAAAAAATTATTGCTCTGTTCCGGTGCTTCAAAGGATGGTATGTGCTTCCAATGGTACCAATAATAAAAAATAAGGGTAGCATAAAGAATAAAAAAAAATACCTCAACAATAATAAGCACCATAACGGTCAAAGCTAACAGTAAATTTTTTTTCGTTATCCTTTCATTATTAAAAGAAAATCTATACTTTTACTTAGTTGCATAAACAACTATATGCCAAACAACCAATTTAGGAAAGGGGAATTATATAGTTTTATTTCAGGCAAGGCATCTACTGCCATAGCACGCCACCTGCAAAAAAAATTTAATGGTAATAATCTGAACCTCACCATTGAACAATGGAGTGTTTTATATCATTTGTGGAAGGAA
>MWVW01000300.1_pt1 | contig 11555 bp, 12 predicted proteins | sample 1047191 | NCBI WGS metagenome assembly MWVW01 (sample SAMN06349985, study PRJNA376086) | soil metagenome | isolation source: MtG22-5 sample Antarctic (ecotone) | place: Antarctica
GTTCAATACCTCGAACGCAACGGACACATGAGCGAGAATTATTTCGAACAGATACTGGGAGGCGATGATGCCGAAACGGTGGATAATTTTGTTGACCACAACCCAAATGATATTCTTGTTTTTGGTCCAAACGGTAAAACGGTGAGGGCCAGAACAGCCAATCAAAAAAGGCTGGTGACATCTTCAGAAAAAAATGATGTTGTGTTTGCTATTGGCCCCGCCGGCACTGGTAAAACATATACCGCTGTAGCCATGGCTGTCCGTGCTTTGAAAAATAAGGCGGTAAAAAAAATTATTCTGACAAGGCCAGCCGTAGAAGCCGGCGAGAATCTTGGTTTTTTACCGGGCGACCTCAAAGAAAAAATCGATCCTTACCTGCGTCCTTTATACGATGCGCTGGATGATATGATACCTGCAGATAAGCTTGGCTATTACATGAGCACAAGAACCATTGAGATAGCACCCCTGGCGTATATGCGGGGACGTACGCTTGATTATGCTTTTATCATTCTGGATGAAGCACAAAATGCAACGGATGTACAATTGAAAATGTTTTTAACACGTATAGGAGCCAATGCAAAAGCCATTATAACCGGTGACCTGACCCAGGTGGATCTTCCACGAAATCAGCGGAGCGGATTGGAAAAGGCAAGTCGTATTTTGCGTAATATTGAAGGTATAGGTTATATAGAACTTGATGAAGAAGATGTAGTGCGTCACCGCCTCGTCAAAGCGATTTTAAAAGCATACACAGCCGAAGGCATTAAAGAACAGGAACAGGAAGAAGCGCAGAAAGCAGAGCGAAAGGAAAGAGGCTATTATGAAAGAGATCGCCGGCGGGATTGATTTTGAAGAAAAACAGATGAACATCTAATAACAACAAAACTTATCAATACCGAATTGGTTTTGAGTTGGTTTGTTCTATATTCTTTATTTTGCAGCAATGAAAGGCCTCATTATCAGCTTTTTGTTTCTGCATTTTTTTTATGCCTGCTCCAATGAAGTGATAACCACCGCATCAGAAAGCGATGCGGATGCTGCACGCAATTTTATAGAATCTGCTTTGCAGGGCGATTACGATAAAGCAAGGAACTATATGATCCAGGATTCGGTCAACAATCAATTCCTTGATGCATTTGAACGGAATTATAAGCACCGGATGAATGCTGATGATAAAGCAGGCTATAAACATTCTTCCATCAATATTCACAGCATAAGGTCTGTCAACGACAGCAATACAGTAGTGAATTATTCCAATTCCTATAAGAAACAAAGTGATTCGCTGAAGATCGTTCGTATTAGCGGAACCTGGCTGGTCGACCTGAAATATTCTTTTTCAATAACAGACACTCTTCCATGAGATGATGCAACTTCTATTAATAGGAATAGGTGGTGGTGCCGGTAGCATATTGCGCTATATATGCCAACGTCAATGGAATGATAATAATATACCTTACGGGACGCTGGTGGTAAATATAATTGGATGTTTTGTTATTGGTTTACTTGCAGGTTTCGTATCAAAAAATGCTATAAGCGATTCACTGAAAATGTTACTTATGACCGGAGTTTGTGGCGGATTTACCACCTTCTCTGCTTTTACACTCGAAGGAAACGGGCTGCTTCAACAAGGACGTTTTTTTTACTTCATTATTTATACAGCGCTAAGTGTTGCGGGTGGCTTATTCGTTACGTTTTTAGGTTATAAATTAATTAGCTGATGAATACAACCAACGTGCTGCATCCATGGCATGGAGCAAAAGCAGGTGATAATGCGCCTGTAATTGTTAATGGATTGATTGAAATTCCCCAGGGTTCCAGAACCAAATATGAGATTGATAAAATCACAGGGCTTTTAAAATTAGACAGGGTTATTCATTCTTCTTTTCACTACCCGGTCAACTATGGTTTCATTCCGCAAACGCTTGGGCATGACGGTGATCCGCTTGATATTCTGGTACTTTGCTCGCAACCCATTCAACCTCTTTGTCTTGTAGAGGCCACTGTAATTGGTAATATGCAGATGATAGATTCCGGCGAGCAGGACGATAAAATCATTGCTGTGGCTTCCAAAGATCCATCTGTTAATTATATCAGTAATATCAGTGAAATGCCTAAGCATTTCTTTAATGAGTTAAAAAATTATTTTGAACAATATAAAGTTTTAGAAAGCAAAGAGGTCCAGATAAAAGAATTCCAGGATAAAAGCATTGCTTACAACGTAATCACTGAAGCCATAAGTTTATACAAGCAAAATTTTGCATCTTAATATGCAGGTTCAAAAACAAAAAACCATGACAGTACAGTTGATGTTGATCATAATAATCGTGGGCCTATTTGCCGGTATGCTCAGCGGACTTGTAGGTGTTGGTGGTGGTATTATATTAGTGCCGGCCCTTGTGTATTTTATGCATTATTCGCAACACCAGGCACAGGGCACGTCCCTCGGTGTTCTGATGCTACCTGTGGTGGCGGTTGCTTTTTTTAAATATTATGGCGACTGCAAACAAATGGGTGTGCCTATTGACTTTAAAGTGATCGCACTTTTAGCATTCGGATTTTTGGCAGGTGGATACCTTGGCAGCACACTGGCGTTAAAACTTGACCAGGGCATTTTGAGAAAAGTGTTTGCAGCCATACTTTTTTATACAGCAATCAATATGCTGAATTGGGATAACCTGTTCATCCGCTGGATAAAATCATGGGGCTAAAAAAAATTAATAACCCTGCGAATAGAATTCAGTTGATGTGTTTTCTTTTTATGTTCTTTATTGATTATTCCCTTTTCATTCAAATGGTCAATCCGCACTTTCCCCGAAGCATGAATAATTTCTTTATTATTTAGTAAAATTCCAACGTGGATGATTCGTCCCTCTTCATTATTAAAGAAGGCTACGTCCCCACATTTTGCTTCCTGTAAAATATTTATAATTTCTCCCTGTGTGGCTTGCTGCCATGCATCGCGTTTCATTTGAACTCCAAAAATTTTAAAAACCGTTTGTACGTAGCCGCTGCAATCTATTCCCATAATGGTTTTTCCACCCCATAAATAGGGGGCATTGAGCAATGAAATAAGAATTTTTTGAAACAAAGACTCATCAAACTTTTCATTTACATTCCTGTAGTTTTCTTTATAAACATATCGTTCATTCCATAATTGATTGTTAGCCGGTTCAAAACCGGTTAAAGCTGAACCCATTGGCACCAATAGCATTTGTCCGTCACATTCCATTTTATTCAACACTTCTGTAGTTACATACTGGCAAGGCTTTGTTGCTGTTTCCTTTGCTATCTGTGTTATCAGGTGATGGGTAACCCATCCCTCATAATCATCATAAAGAGAACGTATTTTAAACCACTCATCCTTCTCTTCCAGGATTTCCATTGTTTCTCCAAACAATAATTGATTGGTCATTTCACTTCTATGAGAAGGTTCTTTACGGACCGGTGCTGCAGACACTATAGAGATTGCATAATTCATGAGATATACATTGTGAAATTGCGGGATTTCTGCATCTTAAAATGAAAATTAGCTATTTTTCATTTGTGAAAACCGAACGTTACGACCATATAAGTGATGCTGAACTATTAAACCTATACCATAGCGACGGGAATGGTGAATGGATAGGCATTTTACTGAAACGTTATACCCTCCTGCTGCTGGGTGTGTGCATGAAATACCTGAAAAATGAAGAAGATGCTAAAGACAGTGTGCAACAAATTTTTTTAAAAGTATTAGGTGAGGTGAGTAAATATAAAATTGATTATTTTAAATCATGGCTTTATATGGTGACCAAAAATCATTGCCTGATGAAGTTGAGGAGCAGGCAGGGCAAATATACCCGTGAATTTACAGATCAAATTCCTCATCAAAGCGTAGAAGAGAATAAAGCCCAATTTCTGGAAGATGAAAAAACATATTCCTTTCTGGAGGCAGCGCTTAATGAGTTAAATGAAGAGCAGCAGCAATGTGTAACTTTGTTTTACCTGCAGAAGCAAAGTTATCAGCAAATAAGTGATACTACAGGTTATACTTCAATGCAGGTAAAGAGTTTTATTCAGAATGGCAAGCGAAACCTGAAGCTGCTATTGGAAAAAAGGATGAAGCAAAACAATGCTTCGGGAAAATGAAAGAAAATTTAAAAGACATATTATCCAATTTGAACCCCGATATTGATCAGGATACACTATTGTTATACCTGCAGGGAAAACTTACACCTGAGAAGCAACACCAACTGGAAAAGCAAATTCTGGAAGGTGATTTCGAGTCTGAGGCCCTGGATGGTTTGCAAAACATCAAAGACAAGAAACAGATTGCTATTTTATTAGAGCAATTGAACCACGATCTCAAAAAGAAAACGGCTAAACGCAAACAACGCAGGCAGAAGCTTGAATTAAAAAAAAATCCATGGTTATGGATAACTCTTCTAATCATTTTGATGCTGATTGTGATTAGTTATGTAGTAATCCACAGGTATGCTAATTAAATTTTGAATGGTCTTCATGCATACAAACATGAAAGGTTTGACATGCCGACGAAGGAGCATCTCAAACTGATAGACTAAATGCAAGTCCCTGAGATCCCTTGAGACACCAGTCTATGAGATCCTCGTGGCTCGGGATGACAACAAAATGTGAACTTTGAACTTTTGAACTTGGAACTTTGAACTTGGAACTTTTGAACTCAATAAACCTACTGATACTGTATATACACCGGCACAGGTACAAGTTTGAGTATTTCAGTTTTTGACATCATTTCTTTCTCACCAGACTTTTTGGTATCGTTTACATAAAACAATTTGAATCCGGTAAACTGAACAGGCTCAGGGTAGATCCAGTTATACCATGTACTTTTTTTCTTTGCAGGACTGCCCCATCCATCCATATCCATCACTATCTGTATCCCAGGATGAAGTTTTATATTCTGCGTATTGGTTACCATGCCTTGTGTAAACCGGTGTATCATAAAAATTTTTGGAGGCAGATCATGCTTTCTTACCAGGTCTGCCAGGTAATCACCGACCCAGTTAATATCTGTAGCATCAACAGTTCCTACTGCACTACCAGGCCTCTTTCCCTTGGAAGCAAGAATAAACTCAGGATCAATTCCAAAATGCACATTAGGCATGGACAAATATTTTTCAAGCAAGGGCACTTCGTCCTGTAGGGTACTCAATCCTACCTGGATATCCAAAAACACAATCGCATTGATTTCTTTTGCCCATTTCAGTACAGTATCAATCTGGCTGAAAGGCATACGGAAACGGTATTTTCCATCTCTGCCCGGTGCTGACTGGGCCGTGATGCATATATAATGCAGCGCCGGAATAGATTTAATTACGTTGTCTGCAGCATTCCATTCCTTTACTTCATCCAGCAATCTTTTTATCATCTCCTGCTTTGGCCACTTGCCCAAGGCACCCATGCGGTTTGAGTATAAATTACCATAATAAGCAATCACGCGGTTGAATGGAAGAATGGCTCCTGGTAGTGGATAACCTGTTTTTACCGGCCACCTGCCGGTAGTGTCGCCATTACTGATATGCGCCAATAGGCGGTTGTACCGGGCGGTATCCAATCTACTCCCTGGCGCAGGAGCTTTTATTAGTATACTATCTTTTGAAGTGGAATCTTTCGACTTATTCTCCCCGGTGGTTGATTTATTATCCGTGCAGGAAAACAACAGGGTTATCAATGCCGGCGCGATAAAATTTTTCATGGTATTTTTCAGGCTGCAAAGGTTAGTAACAAAATGCGATGCATATATTTTTTTCTTTTAGAAGAACCAATAAGTGTTCATCCCTAAAGTATAGAAGCATACAATTCCGGGTAAGATAGCTGATGATTAGAATTACAAGTGTACAAGAGTGCGACGTAAGATGATAGCAGAACTACAGCCGGAAACCACATCTTAACAAGCCTAAATAACAGAACCTATCCAGCTGTTGTATATTTGCGCACCTGCCGATGCTTTTAACAGAGGGAGGTTTAGATATGAGTAAGAAAGGAAAAGTTCTCGTCGCTATGAGCGGAGGGATAGACAGTACAGTAGCTGCTTTAAGGCTGCATCATGAAGGTTATGAAGTGGTAGGCATTACAATGAAAACGTGGGATTATGCCGTGAGCGGTGGTGGCAAAAAAGAAACAGGATGCTGCAACCTTGATAGTTTTAATGATGCCCGGATGGCTGCAGTGCAACATGGATTTCCTCACTTTATACTCGATATACGTGAAGAATTCGGATCTTTCGTAGTTGACAACTTTGTGGAAGAATACCTTGCAGGCCGAACACCCAATCCATGCGTATTGTGCAATACCCATATAAAGTGGAGAGCTCTTTTAAAACGGGCAGATGCGCTGGGTTGTGATCTTATCGCTACCGGCCATTATGCTTCAATATACCAACACAGTAACGGTAGGTATGTGATCACCAAAGGTCTTGATGAAACTAAGGATCAGAGTTATGTATTGTGGGGATTGCAACAGGACTTGCTCTGCCGTACCATTTTACCATTGGGTACATACAGGAAAACTGAAATACGCCAGATGGCACATGACTTTGGCTATCCTGAACTGGCAAAAAAAAGTGAGAGCTATGAAATTTGTTTTGTGCCCGACAATGATTACCGTGGATTTCTAAAACGCAAAGTGGAAGGGCTTGAAGAGCGGGTGGCAGGTGGTTATTTTGTAAATAAAAAAGGACAAATCCTGGGTCAGCATAAAGGTTATCCTTTTTATACGATCGGTCAGCGCAAAGGACTGGACATTACATTTGGAAAACCGGCCTATGTTACTGCTATTCATCCTGATACTAATACCGTAGTTTTAGGTAATGAAGAAGACCTGGAAAAAAGCAACATGCTGGTAGGTAAGGTGAATATGATGAAATATGAAGCTTTGGATAACGGAATGGACGCGATAACAAAGATCCGCTATAAAGACAAGGGCAGTCTCTCAAGGATTGAACAAACAGGAGATGATATTCAGGTACAATTTTATGAAGCAGCAAAAGGCATAGCACCTGGACAAAGCGCTGTCTTTTATGAAGGCAATGATGTAATAGGAGGCGGAATTATTAAACAAACACTCCTTTAGTATATTTTTATGCTTTAAATGGTTCCCGGCCTTAGTTTCCCGGTTTTTTATTTGTAGTTTTAAACCCATATGCAGCTAACTGCACCCTATCTGAATCCTTTATACTTATGAGATCAATATCCTTCCTTCCTTTAATTTACATTCTTACATTAAGCATTCTTTCCGGCTGCGAAAATGAAAAAGAAGAATTTTCTGTAACACCAGCATCAGAATACTTTGCTCTTGCAAAAGGGAAATACATTACCTATCGCTTAGATTCTTTTGTTTTTGTGCAACAGGGCCGTACAGAAGAAACTCATTATTATGAAGAAAAACATGTAATTGATGATGCTGTGACCGATAATCTTGGCAGAGCTTCTTACCGCGTTTTTCGTTTTTTAAGAGATACGGCACGAATGAAGGCGTGGGCTTCAGCCGGTAGTTATTTTATTACACCATTGTCCTCTACAGTTGAAGTAATAGAAGATAACCTAAGGGTGGTAAAGCTTGCTGCACCGCTTACAGTTGGCCATATATGGAAAGGATACCGTTTTTTAAGCAGTGATCCTTATCAGACAAAGTTTAGTTTCAGCAATGATGATGATATGAACGACTGGGATTTTACAATTGATGCCAGGGATGAAACGGTGAGCTTTTATGGAAAAACTTATGACAGTGTGCTTACGGTTAAGAGTATAGATGAAACACTAAATGTACCTATTACGGATTTGCGCTCATATGCTACACGTACTTTATATACTGAAAAATATTCAAAAGGGATAGGATTGATCTCACAGGATTTCATCATGTGGGAATACCAGCCAGGCACCACTTCTGGCTTCAAAACCGGATTTGGTGTAAAGAGGCGAATCGTTGATCATAACTAAAATAGAATGCATTACCTGAGAAAATCATTGTTGCTGATACTGCTATTGATCAGCACTGCATTTTACGCTGAAGCACAAACAAGGTTCCTGGTTAAATTAAAAAATAAAGGAAACAGCAGTTTTTCCTTAAATAATCCTACTTCTTATTTATCACAACGCAGCATCGCCAGGCGCAGCCGCCATAATATAAGCCTCGATAGTACAGATCTGCCGGTGACACCACAATATATAAACAGCATAAGCAGTGTACCTAATGTTGTTATACTAAATGTATCAAAGTGGCTTAACCAGATTTCTATCCAGACAACAGATGCCAATGCAATAGCAACGATAAATTCTTTTCCCTTTGTACAATCGGCAACACCATTGGCAGCAAGAATAAATAATATAACTACACCCGCCCCTTCCAATAAGTTTGCAGAACAAAATGGAATAGCAGGGGAACAGGGTATTCAGAATGGCATGGCTGACTTTTATAAATATGGCCAATCTTATGCTCAAATACGAATTCATAATGGCGAATTCCTCCACAACATCGGGCTTCGCGGGCAGGGAATGATCATTGGTATGTTAGACGCCGGTTACCTGAATTATCTTACAGTAAAAGCATTTGACAGTGCCCGTGCTAATGGGCAGATATTGGGCACCTGGGATTTTGTTGCGGGTAATGCCAGTGTAAACGAGGATAATGCCCACGGTATGCAGTGTTTTTCAGTAATAGGCGCTAACATTCCCGGCCAATTCATCGGCACTGCCCCCAAGTCTGACTTTTATCTTTTCCGTACAGAAGATGCGGCTACAGAATATCCCATAGAAGAACATAACTGGGTATGCGGTGCGGAAAGGTTGGACAGTGCAGGAGGAGATGTTATTTCGTCTTCACTGGGATACTATTATTTTGATGCACCACTTTCTGCGCTGAGTTATACATATGCAAACATGAATGGCAATACCACCATGACTGCAATCGGCGCTGACCTGGCTGCAAAAAAAGGGGTGCTGGTTGTGAATGCAGCAGGCAATGAAGGAAATAGCAGCTGGAAATATATTATTACACCTGCCGATGGCGACAGTGTGCTTGCAGTAGGTGCTGTAAATACAAGTGGTGTTGTGGGTAGTTTTTCCAGTTATGGTCCATCATCCGATGGGCAGGTAAAACCGGACGTAGCTTCTGTAGGTGTGAGTACGGTTGTTCAATTTCCTAATAATGCTATTGGTACAAGTAATGGTACTTCATTTGCTTGTCCAAATATGGCAGGGCTTGCAACCTGCCTGTGGCAAGGCTTTCCGGAATTCAATAATATGAGAATTATTAATGCGCTGCGCAAAGCAGGCAGCATATCTACCACGCCCAATGATAGGATAGGATATGGTATACCTGATGTAAAGAAAGCAACGATGGACCTCATCAAACAATTTGCTACCAGCTTGGGGAATGTTTCCGGATGCAAGGCTATGATCAACTGGACAAGCAAGGATGTAGCTAAAATGAAATATGAAATAGAACGTAAAGCAAACGGCGATGCCAACTTTGTGAAAGTCGGGGAACGGTTTGGAACAGGAACAGTATTGATGAATCATAGCTACCAGTTTGAAGATGCTTTGACAGGTGTGCCGGTAGGTGCTATCAGCTATCGCATTCGCCAGGTTATAGATACAGCAGCCACCGGATTGACAGCAGATTATATTGACACCTTGTTTGTAAATTATGAATCAATCTGCTCGATATCTGATAATGTTATAATGATCGGACCTAATCCAACACGCACTAACCAGGTAACATTGGTGATCAATACCCCTGATGCTGCTGACAACCTCGAAATCCGTATCGCTGATGGACTGGGCCGCCGTGTGATTATGATAAATAAAACCAAATCTGCAGGCATTGCCACTTTTACAATCAGTACACCACAACTGGCAAAGGGCAAATACTTTTTAAGTGTTTATGATAACGGAAAATTGCTGGGCACTAAGGAATTATTAAAATTATGATGTAAATAAAGCACTAAATAAACTATCTGCTTTTTGCTCATACCCTTTCAAATAATTCATGGAGACTAACTGCAATGAGGTATTATTTTTTAAATAATCCACCACCTCTTCATTTTCCTCTGTAAATACCGAACAGGTGATATAAAGAAAATAGCCATTTGGTTTTAAGGCCTTGCAGGCATTGGCGGCTATTTTTTTTTGAAGATCGCTATAGTATTTTATTTTCTCTTCCCTGAAGAAATAAAGCTGTTCGGGTGTACGGCTCCAGGTGCCCGAGCCGGTACACGGTGCATCGCAAATGATGAAGTCAAACTTTTTATCAATTGAAAAATTGGGAGCGGCAATATCAGCGATGAAAGACTGATAATCTTTAATTCCCGCAGCAAGAAACCTTTTCTTTAAATTATGCAGGATATTTTGCCTGATATCTGATACCGTAAGGTGAACCAATGGAAAATTATCTTTTAATAATATTGATTTGCCTCCGCTTGCTGCACAGCAATCCCAGGCTTCAAATGGTTGGGCAGGTAATAAATCCTTAACAACATTCAGCACCTGTTGTGAATTGAGATCCTGTATTACAACATCCGCATTAATGTCCAGGACGTCTTGCGCTTTCGTAGTATTTTTCAAGACAATTGTGTTTTCATTTTGTACGTTAAAATCAATTTTAGCAGCTTCAAGTTTTTCGACAACTTTTTGTTTTCTTCCAGGCCGTATACGTAAAAAAAGATCGGGTTGAATTAAAAATGACTGTGCAAATAAATAAGGGGCAATTATCGGGCTCAGGTTTTCAAAAAATGGAAATATTTTTTCCCATTCATCTTCTGCATTCAGGAACTTCAATTTGCCTGCAAAAGATAGGGTTACATTTTCTGTCAGTCCGGGTTTTAATGCTAATAATTCATTTGATGTATTGGATAGAAAAGCAGCAATTACTATCCTTTCTTCATCCTTTACCTGCTCAAAACCCTTACCCAAACGAAAGAATAAATAACAGTATTGAGCTATCTTTTTCCTGTCACGTGAGCCATATTTCTTATTTTGTTTATAAAAGGATTTTAAAAAAAGATGGAAAGGTTCATCGCCTTTGTATAGTCCTGTAATAAGTGAGGCGGAATTAAGATAAGAACCAGGTCTCATGAAGTGCAAGATAGGAACAGAAAGACTTTAGCTATATGCTGGCTGTTTTTATTTCAGTTTAGTATCGCTGTTAGGATTGGAGCCACTGGTAAATTCTAAATTGATCTTTACTGGCATTTTTCAAATCATTTTTTAATCTTTATAAAATCTGGAAAAATTGCTTATCCGACTTATCATTCCATTAGCAGAAGTAGCTTTAGTAAACCCTATGAGTTAATCTTCAAAACTTATAAAACTCCTTCATCTTTGATAGAAACAAATCTTTTTTTCTTCTCGACACTTCCACTTCATTACCATTTGACAGGACAACACTACCCCCTTCTCCCTTTACATACTCTTTCACATGTACAAGATTCACCAGGTAAGATTTATGGATCCTCACAAAGCCTGCATCCGAAAGCAATTCTTCATATTCATAAATAGGCTTTGAAGTACAGATGGTATGTTTGTTGTCAAAATGAA
>MWVW01000302.1_pt1 | contig 11532 bp, 7 predicted proteins | sample 1047191 | NCBI WGS metagenome assembly MWVW01 (sample SAMN06349985, study PRJNA376086) | soil metagenome | isolation source: MtG22-5 sample Antarctic (ecotone) | place: Antarctica
CTTTCTGATTGAGAAATGGCGGACGCTGGAGAATAATGATATAACTACTCAAATCCGGTGATACTTCTGTACGATACACTTTACTTAAAACACCACCCAGGGAGATAAACACTTCCTTATACTTCTTTGTAGGGTCATTGGCTCTGTTTATAGAAAGAACCAATGCTTTTTCTTTTTCTGTCAACCCCAATAATTCCTGTATCTGATCAAACTTATTTTGGTATTTGGACTGATCCAGTAAAATCTTGCAATCGCTATTATTGATAATGGCCTGTTTCACGACTGGTGATGAAATAATATCCTCCACGTCCTGTGTAACCACTATTGCTTCGCCAAAGAACTTCCTTACTGTTTTAAACAAATACTTGATGTATTCTGCCATCCCTTCTTTTGCAATTGCTTTCCAGGCTTCTTCAATCAAAATCATTTTTCTTATGCCTTTTAGTTTTCGCATCTTTGAAATAAAGACCTCCATAATGATAATAGTTACCACAGGGAACAATATGGGATGGTCTTTAATGTTATCAAGTTCAAAAACGATAAACCGCTGCTGTAGTAAATCCAGATTCTTTTTTGCGTTTAAGAGATAATCAAACTCACCACCTTTATAGTATGGCCTCAGTACATACAAGAAATTAGAAATATCAAAGTCTTTATCCTTTACATTATCATCTTTTAATATTGCTACAAAATCTTCTTTCAGGAATTCATAAAAACTGTCAAAACACGGGAAAATATCTTTGGCATTTCCCAACTTATCAAAATATACTTGCAAGGCGTTTGATAGTGCTACATATTCACTTCGGTTATAGGTTTCATTATCTTTTTTCCATAGTGCTAATAGAAGTGTTTTAATACTTTCTTTTTTTTCTGTATCCAACAAATCACCTTCGCCAATATAAAATGGGTTGAACTTAATTGGTTTAGTTTCGGAGTAGGTGAAATAGTAGCCATTCACCATATCGCACAATCCTTTGTAGGAATGGCCAACATCTACCAATACGATATGGGTTCCTTGTTCGTAGTAAGAACGTACCATGTGGTTAGTAAAAAACGATTTTCCACTGCCGGAGGGACCCAGGATAAACTTATTGCGATTAGTGCATATACCTTTATTCATTGGCTCGTCCGAAATATCAACATGTACAGGCTTGCCTGATAATCTATCTCCCAGACGTATTCCAATTGGGCTAGTTGAGGAGCGATAGTTAGTCTCTAAATTGAAGGAACAACATGCCTGTGTTGAGAATGTATCAAAAGTATCGTTCAGTGGAAAATCAGCAGCGTTGCCAGGTATGCCAGCCCAAAAAATTTGCGCTTCGCCTTCTGTTTCCAGTTTTGGAGTGGCGTCCATTTGTGTTAGAGCGGAAGAACAAAGATTTCTGATTTGCCTTAGTTCCTCTTTATTATCTGTCCATGCAAGGATATTAAAATGAGCCTTAACCGGGAGCCGTTGTTCACTGATTGCCTCATTTAAAAAATTATCAGTTGCTTCCTTTGCAATAGCATTTTCACGACTGTATGCTGAAAGTGATTGCAGCCTTAGTCTTTTACTTTCCAATTTCTGAATTGTCTTCTGGATATCCTCAATAAAAACATACTGGTTATAAATGTGATTGCAGGATAGCAGTTGTCCAATTGGAGATGCAAAACCTACACTGAATTTTGTTTTGTCGGTGGAATACTTATCATAATTGATCCTTGAGCCACATAGGGCTGGTACAAATTCAGCATCTGCCATTGTAAAAAGCTGACAATAATTTTCACCAATCTTCCATTCAGGTTTAAATTCAATATCCCTGATAATTTCAGAATCAGTCTCAAGGTTGAAATACTGTACAATTAAATCAGCCAATTCAGCATCTATCAGTCTTCGTAAAGAAATAAACCCGCTATCAAATAGTATCTTTTCAAACTGACCGATATGGTTCAAGAAATCATGATAGTGTTTGGGGTTCAGCGTTTGCTCCGGTACTATTGTGCTTCTCAGCAAACTTGAAAATACAGATGATGATAGTTTTCTATTAGCTGGCTTCTTTGTAAGCAGAATATAACATTGATGATCTAAATATGGCCGTTCATTAAAAAACCGCTCACTGCTTCTGCTTAAAAAACTGTTATCTTCTTTTTCAAAGTCCAGGTGATATTTACGTTCGGTGAACCAATCCTGTTTATGCAGGATGGAATGTGTGGGCAGTGCTTTAATCGCTTTTATCCACGAGTGGTGAAATGCCTCGTATTCATCATTACTCATTGTAAATAACTCCGGCAACTCTATTTTAAAAGCAACGGTCACGTCTCCCATCTTAGATAAGATGGCGTTATGCTCCACTCCATATATCGGTAATATATCAAACAGATTTTTCATGCAATAGATGTTTTCTCAGGCAAATGAGTGAATAACTTTTAATCGCTTTTGGTACTGCTTTCTTTGCCATTTTTTTCATCAGCCCGTACTGGCCATAGGTGTGGCTTAATTTGTACACATATATGAATAAGGCAGTACCTAAACAGACAATAAGTCCCAGGCAAAAGAAAATATTGATACCTATAATATAGATGATAGCAAAGAGCACCAGCAAGACAACAAGCCCACCTCCCAAATACCAGATATATTGCGCCTTCAAGCCCTTGAATTCAATAGGCCTGTTAATAGCTTTATTGATTTGATACACACTATTTCCCATTACTACAGTTTTTAAATTCTCAAACTCCTTTCTTTTCTTATTGAAATTTCTTTTTTTGGCAATAATGTTTTCTCAGCCCTTATTTCTTTTGTCTCCATTTTTACAACGGGCGCTTCTTTTACTTCAGCCTTATTTTCATTAGGTTCATTATGCTGCTTCATTTGATTTTCCCGGATCTTAATAGAGATTTCTCTTTCTAATTTTGAAACATCTTTTTTTAACTGGGCCAGTTCATCTTCTTTTTCAAATGGCTTTAAAACTAATTGCTGGAGCATGGGGATATTTTGTTCAATCTCATGGAGATTTTTACCATACTTTTCTTTTAACGATTCAACTCTGTCAATGGCATTTAAAAAATACCTGGCAGCAATTTTTGGGTTATCAATATTAATATGCCCCTGGTTCCATGAATATTTAATACCGGTTTCTTTGCTTTCTGCATAGTAGATGTTTTGGTAGCGGTATTCAAACATGCCTTTGTCTTCATACGCTTCTTTCTGTCTTCGGATGTATAACTCAAAACCGTACAGACCACCAATTTTTAATACATCCCCCTCACCGGCGTTCGGCTTCCAGGTGGCAGATTGCCTGATAAGATGGCTACCGATTGCTTCAGCATCAGCAGAATTAAAACCATTTAAATGAATTGGGTTTAATTTTGTTCCATCCTTGTCATACTGCAATTGGTTTTTATAACTGCTTTCATCCTGGGTTAGTTTGCCCAATGTTTGTTGAGTGCTTTCCCTATCTCTATGCAGGTTCTCTAGTCCAAATCTTGACCGAAAAACTTCCTTTTGATGAGCATTTCTCAGGCTTTCCAATACAGCAATCTTCTTTTCCAACTTTGACTTTTCCAATAGTGTAGTATCACCGGAAAGGATGGCGATGTATTCTGAAAAATTCATCCCGCTTTTATCATCTATCGCCCCTTCATCTATCGTTCTTACATTCAGTTCACAATTCTTCATCTGGCTGATGAAGGTTTGTTTATTCTTTAGCAGGTTAAATTTGTAATTATCCAGGGATTGTTCAACAGCGTAGATGTAGGCTTTTACTTTGTTACCATACTGTTCTTTCGCCAGAATATTTCCTTGCCTTGCGCCACGACCATTACGCTGTTCCAGTTCTGATGGTTTCCAGGGAATATCCAGATGATGCATCCCAATAACACTCCGTTGAACGTTTAAGCCAGTGCCTGCCTTTTCAGTACTTCCTAACAATATTCTTATCTCGCCATTATTCATTTTTCGGAATAGCTCCGGCTTTTGCCTGTCGGTCCAGTCATGTATGAATGTGATCTGATTAGGAGGTATGGAAAAGTCACTGACTAATTTATCTTTGAGGGCATCATAAATATTAAAGGCATCTGGTTTGGGTGTACCAATATCACTGAAGACGATTTGCGTTCCTCTTTGCTCATTGCTTTGCCGGTATAACTCAGAAACCTTCCTGGCACATACATTTACTTTATTATAGGGATAATCTTCGTAAACGAGAGGATCGATCAATCTCATATCCGCTGCCATCTTCTTTGCATAATTAGTTGCTATCAGCATTCTTCCTTTGTCTTCTTCTTTCGTTAACGGCGCTCGTCCAATTAATTCTCCATCACCCGTTTTAGCAAAAGCCAAAAGATTTTTAATGAATTGTTCCTGGTCCGGTGTAGGGGGAATATTAACTAACTCTTCATCTAAGTCGGGTTTATCCAAGTTGATGTGTTTGGCCGTTTTATAATCTGTGATTTCGTTGTAGAATAAGGCAAGTTCCGGCACTTTAATAAAATGTCGAAAACGTTCTTTGCTGATGATTTCATTTGTAACAGAAAATTCAAAGTCAACCGTCTTCCTTGCAAATACAGCTGCCCATGCATCAAAGTTTTCAATGCTTTGCCGCCTCATTTCATTTGGCCGCAGGTATTTAAAGAGCAGGTACATTTCTGTAAGGCTGTTAGAAATAGGAGTACCTGAGAGGAATGTAACACATAGATCACTGTTGAATTTTGCCTGCAAAGTCCTTACAGCAAATAGCATGTTCAATGCCTTCTGGCTTCCTTCCATGTTACCCAACCCAGCTACTCTATCATGCCTTGTGGTAAAAGTGAGGTTCTTGTATTTATGGGATTCATCTACAAATAAATGATCAATGCCCAGGTCTTTAAAGTTGATGCCTGTATCTTTCTTTTGCTCAATATCTTTTAAAATGCCTTGCAGCTTGATACCTAAATTATTTTTCCTGATCTCAAGCCCTTTCAACATTCGCCTGGATATTTCTCCCCCCATATTTTTTAGGGTAAATAAATCCTTTTCAACATTGTCCAATTCAGTTTGAAATATCTCTGTTTGTATTTCAGGACTTTGTGGAATTTTCCCAAACTGATCATGAGTTAATATAATGCAATCCCAATCATTGTTTTTGATTTCATGAGAGAGTCTTATTCTTTTTGCAGGTGTGAAGTCATTTTCCCCCGGCGTCAGGATTTTAGCATTTGGATAAGCTTTGCGATAGGTATCTCTGATTTGATTTACATTGGCTTTTAATGCCAGTATCATTGGCTTATTAACAATACCCAACCGTTTCATTTCATGAGCGGCCACAATCATCGTGAGCGTCTTACCCAAACCCACTTCATGATCAATCAATGCTCCTCTGTTTTGTATAATCCGCCAGGCAGCATTTTTTTGCGAGCTATATAAATCCTCAATGCCCAATCTTTTTTTATCTAATCCCGGAAATTGCAAATGGCTGCCATCATACTCTCTGAGTACGTAACAATTGAAAGTATTATTGTAAAGTTCTTCCAACTCTTTCTTATCAGTAACCGGCAATTCCTTTAGCCATACATTAAAATTGCCTCTGATCGTTTCTATCTTTTGGTGTGCCAACTGGATGGCATCATTATCGGGAACCCGAATTGTTTTATCGCCAAGGTCAACTTCATAAGTATAAAAGGGAGTAGTATTTTCTAAGGCATGTTCCAACAGGGTGAGACCGTAATTCGTCTTGCCTGTTTTTGTAGTGACTGCATATTCCTGGTTTGTTTTTGCATTGATACTGCTGGTCTTTACTTTGAAGGTATCCAGGGAAGGGAAATAACTAACCTCCGTTTCCAGTTCAAATAAATGGGAGGCAACACGATTGTAATAAACCTTCGGAATCCACCGTTCCCCCAAATTAAAATCCAGCAACTCAAAGGGAATTTTTTCTGGTTGTACTTTTTCCAATGCTTGTATACTTCTCTGCACCTGTAGATTAATAGTGCCTTTCTCTTCTGCTTCTTTAACAAGACTAAGTTTGGTTACAACATTCCCGCTTAGAAACTGGTCAGCTGTTTCCCAGCGATTAATCACCGGATTTAAATAAATATGATTTCCTAATGCCTGTATAGTTTCCAATTCTGTACTGTCAGTGGCCGCAGCAATAAATTCAATATCAACAAAGCCTTTATTGTTCAGACATTTTGCCAATGCCTCTGCAGGATTATCCGTATGAAACGCTTCTTGTTTTTGAATAAGTGATTGAGTAAGTATATCTGCTTTAACATATTGATCGCCTTCCTTTCTTTCCAGCGATGCCAATACAATAAATCCAAACGCTTCATCTTTTGATATCCGTTGCCGGTTGGTGCTTGAATTTAAAATGCCATAACCTTTTATTAAAGCATCATAAGATTCATTCAGGTGTCTTCTTAACTCAGGGTACTCAATGTTTTCATTAGACTCTTTATCACTAAGCAATAGATAAGCATCTCTTATAGTGGCGTATTGCTGGTAAAAACCCAGATCTTTCTTTTCGTAGAGACTTGGCAGGAACACAGGGTTCTCATTTTCACCAGCGATATAAGAAACAAAACCAACTTTGTTATTTTGTACAATTAACGTCCCTTCTTTATGATAAGGATTCGGGTTGGTTATTTCTTCTAACTGTCCATCTTTATTATTAAAAGCAACATGAAATGTTCCTTCGCCTTCATTGTAAAACTGGTGATTGTACTCCTGTAGTTTGTTTGATAAACCATTCAGTTCATAATGAATGGCAGAAGCATTCATCCAGTTAGCCGGAAATTGAATTTCATTTACATTAGAGTATAGTTTATAAACATATTGTTTGAAGGCGAAAGACTTTCCAGCAATCAAAACAAATGTCTCATGATCTGGTTTATCAACAGTTTTAATGATGGTGGCTATTCTTGCAGATTTTCTTTCCACAACAGTTGCATCAAGCTGATTAATATATGCTGATGCTCTATTGATATTGGCTGCCGGAGCTATATCAAATAGTCCTAATTGAACAGAAGGATTATCCGCAGCATTCTCTGGCATTGGCAAATAGGTAAGTTGTTCCCCCCTGGCTATATTTTCGGAAACTGCTTTTAAGGCAAATGCTTCTTTATTAAAATGCTGGTTAATGGCAGCTGTTATTGTTTCAGCTAACTTTTCTTTGATGTCATTAATATCTCCGTTTTGCCATATGGTTTGAGTTGCTTTCCCGTACTGGTTTTTACCGGGTTTAATTTCATTACCAAGTATAATTTGAGGCAGCTCATGAACATATTGATTGAGACTGTATTTTCCAAACTCATTTTCCTGCTCAACTGTATTCAGTAATAACATTTCGTTTTGGGAAAGACTTTCTTTGCTTGTATTTTTCTGAACAATCAATAAATGACTTGGAGCTTCTGTATTGCCTGTATCTTTCATCAAGTTATCAGGCATTACACTGAGAGAGATAAAATCAGCATGATTGAATAAGTATTCTCTTGCTGCCTTATTGGATGGACTGTTAAGAAAACCATCAGTAGTAATGTAGGCCAGTAAACCGCCTTCTTTTATTTTATCAAGACCTTTTGCAAAAAAGTAATTGTGTATTTTATTAGTTAGTGCTTCGTCTTTGAATGTTTCATCAAATACTGAAAAATTACCAAATGGAATATTGCTTACGATTAAATCAGATTTGCCATTCTCATCGTTGGAAGTGTTTTCAAAACCTTTCACCTGAACAGAAACAGGGAAGGGTATCGAACTACAAAGAGCAGTCAATACCCTTCCCGTCAGCATATCTTTTTCTACTGCTGTAATATTTTGAATAGATGGAAAACTTGTTACAGCTTCAGTTATAAATACCCCGGCACCGCTGCTTGATTCATAGATGCTTTTAGGTTCTATGCCTTGCTCTTTTAATACATTAAATAAAGTTTGAGGAACAATTTGGGGTGTGTAAAAAGCAGTGAGAATGCTATTTTTTATTGAATCAATTACCTGCTTATATTCTGTTTCATTAAAATGTTGCTGCAACAATTGATGCAGTTCTGTTATCAGAGGATGGAGTTTTAAATCTTCTTTAGAAGCGTTTAGCTTTATCCATTCTTCTATCGGCGCATTTGGAAAGAGTATAGCTTTCAAACCGCCAAAACCTGCATAACGTTTTAATGCTTCCACCTCATGTGGTAAAAGCAATTGCCCCTGTTTCCATTCTAAAGCAATGCGAATGGCGGTGGTATTATCGCTCAGTTTTTGTTGCGGGTTGTAACTCATTGCTCACTTTTTCTTACTCACTTGTTGCTTTTTCCAGGTATTCGCTTATTGTCCCGACAATGGCATATCTAAGGAATTGATTGTCTTCATTTGCTTCAGAAAAATTTAAATCATCAAACACCGGTTGGCACTCTCTTATGAGATTTATCATCTCAAATTTTAGCGTCCCTGATTCTTTTAATTGCTGGTAGGTGGTTTCAAATTCTTCTTCAAGAATAGAAGAGATATAATTAAATTTTGAAGGCCTTAGTTCCTGAGTTAACACACCCATACAAGCGTCTTCGATAACATAGGCAGGCTTGTTTGCATATTGGTTCATTAATGCCTTTACCGTGCTTACTTTATCGGATAGGTATTCAGATACTTTTCCGTCCTCCTCTAATTGCATTAACAGATCAGGATTATTTTCCCTGATATATTCCAGCAGTTTATTGATGATATTTGCTTTCATCCTTCTGAATTTTATACTCCAAAAAATGATCTTATTACTGTTGCTACTACTACAAGAAACACACAGCTTCCGAACCAGGCAGCTGCCACCTTACCTGTGTCCTGATCGCCACTATTCCATTTTTGATAGACCTTAACCGCACCTATCAAACCAACAATAGCACCAACAGCATACATTAAATTTGTACCCGCTGCGAAATAGCTACGCACTTTTGTGTTGGCCTCATTGATCCCCGCAGTACCATCCTGGGCATAAAGCGCAACTTGTACAAGAAATAAAGTGCCGCCAAAAGCAAGCATCTTTAAGCTTCTTTTTTTAATAAATAATTTCTTTCTCACATTTTTCATGACACACATTTATTAATAATTGATAAAAATCCTGTTTTCCTTTCTCCCATGTGGCCCTGCCTTACGGGGCAGGACCGGGAGAAGCCCACATTCACCTGTCCAACCACAAACCCACTACATCCTCCGCACTTAAGTGAATAGAGCACATGTTTTGGGACTGCGTAACAATTACATTTGTTAACGACTCTTTGTACTGAGAATTTTTAATGGCTGGATATTTTTGAAGTAGCAGCTGTAAAGAATTGATAAGCTTTTCTTTTTCACATGTGGTTTTAATTACCGCTTCAAAGTAGGCGGTTATTTCATCCATGCATGCATAAACCATGTATTCATCACTTTCTTTTGGCGGTGTTTCAAAATCTCCCGATTCATTAAATAAAAAAGGCTGTTGATTACTGTTAGGAACTAGGTTGCCTTTAGTTTGAAAGTTGGACACAGAGGTGAATTGAACATTGTTTTCCCCTTGCGATTTTCGATTCAAGAAAATTTTAAAATCACTTCTGAAATAAAAAAGATAAATGAACAGGTAATAACCTGCTGTAATTAGGGCAATACTTGTCCAATAGCCCTGCCAGCTAACATTGTTTATCATACTTCACAATTTTCAAACGTCACTAAACAATAACACTAAAAAACTTTTCCTATAAAATTTTAAGGACTAGGTTTTACTTAATAGAGTAGAAGTATTTTCTCTTTTATCAAGTCGTTTAACCAGGCTAATATTTTTAAGAACGAAAACAAACCATAGCAAACCAAATATGCCAAGGCTTACCAGGGATTTTACTTGATAAAAAGTATCCCAGTTATAATGTCCCTTATCGCTGTAAAAAAAGGTAAATAATGATAACACCAGGAACAAAGATCCGGCTATATTTATCACCCGTCTTGTTTTGTCTGACATTTGGTGACCGACTGCCAATAGTAATGCACCTATAACAGCCCAGATAGCATGAAGGTATAATTCAATCAAAGCCATAAGTATATATACAATATAAAATCCACTAAATTTTTCTCCGATAACTAGTACAAGACTAAAACTGATAATTAGTAAAACTGGATGGGCCAAAATGTTTAGAAGTTTCATATTATTTTAAGTTTATTCGCAAGGGCCTGTACTTCCTCCGGCCCAGCCTTTAAAAATATTTGCAGTAATATTATTAGCTTCTGAATGTCCTGCTGCCTTCATTTCATGAAGTCTATAATAAAGACTATTCGGAGTACTGGTACCCATATTCGTATTACCATTAGGTATAAAATCCATTGCAATTTGAATCTTATCTGCTCTCGTCACATTAAATACATCCAAGGCAAAATCCGTGCAGTTATAATCATCTAAATCATATCTAACAGTACTAATTAAAGACCGAATTTTATTCAATGTTATTTGCAAATCGGAAACTGATAAATTCATTTTTATTGAAGCATTGAATTCATGCCCTTCATTATCCACCAACTTTCCATCTTCCGGTGCATAAGTAAGACCAACTTTTTTCCTATCCACGGGATAAAAACCAAAATTCTGAGAAATTCTTTGACTGCCATTTTGTTTTGTAATCGTAATAAAAACATGACCTGGGGCACCAATTTCCCAATTAAAAAATTTAGTGTAATTATCGTCAACGGGTATATCTGTATATAGTGTAATTGAACTAGCAGCACCGTCATCCGGTACTGTATCAAAACACTTCAAATATTTTTCAATGTCAATATTAGGATTATCGAATTGCGGCTCAAAATCAATTAAAACGGGTGGATCTTGAGAAGTTCCGTCTCCCGCTGAGCCACCTCCGCCAGAACCACCGCCACTTCCACCACCATCACCTGTTTGTGCATCAATGAAGGAATAATAGTTGCTCCAGCCTCCAAAGTTTCCGCCAAATAAACTTTGTAAAGACATTAAATCCCCAAATGAAAGACCACCTCCTGATGATCTATACCCGACAACAACAACTTCAGGTAATGTTATATATGGATCAGCCATTGAATTAGGACTATATACTGAACTTCTTATGTGGAAATCTAAAATAAATCCGTTAACTATTTCGGAATTTACTAATAGCTCACCTTTTAAATTTTCAACTATAATTGTACCATTAAAACTCTTTGACTTTGATCCACTCTGTAAAGCTGCCTTTGACAAAAATATTTTTCTTCCACGGTTTATTCTTCCATCATCATTAGTTTGCAAAAGCACAAATTCATTTTTAATAGACTTGCCATTAATAGGAATACGCAAAAAACTCGTATCCTTATTAATTCTTGATTGGATTACCTTAGAAAAATCTAAAACATCATAATCAGTTATGCTCATATTATCTTTCAAATAAGCCTTTACATTCCTGATGAATTCATTATCACCATTAAATTTTATATCTTTCTTACAAGAAGCAAAAACAAATAATAAAACTGCAAATGTTAGTAGGTGTTTCATATAATTTATAAAATTAGTGTTACAAATAAGCATTTAGAATTAAACTATTTTAAGAAATTTTCTTTTACCCTTAATATTACTTAAA
>MWVW01000303.1_pt1 | contig 11520 bp, 10 predicted proteins | sample 1047191 | NCBI WGS metagenome assembly MWVW01 (sample SAMN06349985, study PRJNA376086) | soil metagenome | isolation source: MtG22-5 sample Antarctic (ecotone) | place: Antarctica
AAAGAAAGCGGATCGGCATAGCACGAACACTCATTTTACAACCTGAAATTATGTTGTATGATGAACCTACTGCTGGCTTAGACCCTACTACCAGTTTTGAAATAAATGATCTTATCAAAGAAGTGCAAGAAAAATATCATACCTCTTCCATCATCATCACGCATGATCTCACTTGTGCCAAATCAACCGGTGACCGCGTTGCCGTGTTGTTAGATGGACAGTTTGTAAAACAGGGTAGTTTTGAAGATGTATTCGCTTCAGATGATCCCAGGATAAAAAGTTTTTTTGATTACAATTTTATACAACATTAAATGAAAATAAATAATAGCAGGAGAGCAGTGACCGTAGGTGTATTCATCTTTATCGGGCTAGCCATTTTTATTGCCGGTATATTCACATTAGGAGGTCAGAAAAAAACCTTTGAAAAAAAGATAGAGGTGAGGGCTCTTTTTACTGATGTTGGTGGCCTGCAGGAAGGAAATAATGTATGGTTTTCCGGTGTGAAAGTGGGGACTGTAAAAAAAATAAATATAATTGGAAACGCCCGGGTAGAAGTGTTAATGAGTATCGAAAGTAAGGTGCATAAATTTGTAAAAAAAGATGCCAAAGCCAAGATCAGTTCGGAAGGGTTTATTGGTAATAAAATAGTTGTAATCTATGAAGGTAGCCCGCAGTCGGCTATCGTGGAAGAGAATGATTTGCTGGTTGTGGAAAGTGGGTTGAACACAGATGAGATATTGGCAACTTTTCAGGAAAATAATAAAAACCTGCTCGATATCACTGGCGACATAAAACTGTTAACAAAACAATTGTCGAGTGGTGAGGGTACCCTCGGTAAACTATTAATGGACGAAAGCCTTATGCGCGACATGCAAACTGCCGCCATTGGTTTAAAACAGGCATCGGTAAATGCCCAACAACTCACTGCAAATATTAACAGCTACACTTCCCGACTTCAATCCAAAGGTTCGCTGACTAACGACCTTATAACAGACACTTCCATTTTCAGAGGAATGCAGGCAACGGTTTTTCAATTGCAACAAGCTGCAAAAACGGTTAATGAAGTGACAGAAAATTTAAAACTGGCCAGCAACAATATTCAAGAGGTAAGCAATAATTTAAAAAATGTCAAATCACCGGTTGGTGTTTTATTGAATGACCAACAGGCAGGCGAAAATTTAAAAACCACGTTAGAGAATCTGCAGTTGGGTACAAAAAAACTTGATGAAAATATGGAGGCCTTGCAGCACAACTTTCTATTGAGAGGGTTTTTCAAAAAGAAAGCCAGGAATGAAGAAAAAAAATCTTCTGAACAATAATGATGATCATTCCTACTTGTGAGTTGGAATATTTTTAATGGGGTTTTGACGTCCGTTGTATTAGTAATACTTTAATGTTCGCAATAGTGCTCAGGTCAACTTTATCAAAAGAATATAAAGAGTTTAGCCATATAAATTCCTTTAAAATCAATTGAGTATCAACGATAGCTCCCGCATTTTATCTCACAATCATCCAAGTGGTAACTTGAAACCCAGCAGAGCTGATGAGGAACTGACAGCCAAAATAAATGAAGCTGCAAAGTACAATGACATTAAGATACTTGACCATATTATTGTTACGAGCGAAGGATATTATTCCTTTGCTGATGAGGGGCTTCCACACGAGATGAATTCAAGAAATAAAAAAAACACAGGATACCGGCGTAAATAATGCCCGTATCCTGTGCTTTAGAATTATTCCTGCAGATGTTTTACTTAGCAGGAATTATATCAATAATTACTGTCCTGTTGTAAAAGCGTTCTTCAGGAAGATTATTTTCAAAAGGTGCCATGGTGGCATCTTCACCAAATCCAAAAACTTCAAATTTTATTCCTTTCTTTCCGGCATTTAATAAGGCACGATCAATTATTTGTTGTGCACCCATTGCCCTGTCATGAGATAAGGTATGGTTATATTTTTCATCACCAATAATATCGGTATGGCCATGTATAACAACTGTACTGTTGTCAGGAATAAGTGGTGTTACAATCCCAGTAAGAAATTTTTCATAAGAAGCAATTGATTTTGATTTATCGAAATCAAAAAGAATACTATAACGTAATCCCTCTTGTCTGGGATCGTCGGTTTTCATCAAACTAACAAAGCTTTCTTTCTTAATTGACCTGCCGCTTTTTGTTTGCCCAAGCATTGCTATTTTATAGTTGCCTTGTGTGCTGTTTCCTAAAATAGTTTTACCCGAAACAGATGCCTGGTCTTTTGTATAAGGTCCGTAGTACTGCACTTTTCCTGACTCGTCTGTCACTTCCACAGACCATGACTTGAGTGATTCATCTGCGCCCGCTGCATTAAAAATAACATGGCTATCCAATGGGTCTTCCTGCATTGCTGTTATTTGCACAGGCTTCAAAAATGCTGAAGTGCTTCCGCCTACCTGTAATAATAATTCTGGAGAAGTGCTTACAATATCTACCCTGCGGTCTCCTTCACGTAATAATGCAAGTTCCTTCGTAGCGCCGGGTTGCTCTGATGGAATAACTGGTTTGTCTCTTCCTTCCGTACTTATTCTTGAAGCATTTATTCCAAAAATATCCACTAAATATTGCTTAACATTTTCAGCAAGCATTTTACCTTCTGCCGGATTTTTAGCTGATGCACCACTTAATGCAATAGTAGTTTGGGTATTGGCCCGCATACGGTCTCCCATAATATTTAAAATATTATGATACACTGCCAATTGTCTTGATGACCGGCCATTGTTCAAATTATCAGGTTGCCCTTGCTGCAATTGTGCTTCTTTAAATCCACGAGCCTGTGTCTTGCTTAACGTCACATAACGATTTGGTATTTCCGTTGATCCCTGGTCAAAAAATACTGAGTTACGCAGTGCAAATGTTTCTTTCACTTTGCGATTTACCGGAACTGCTTTTGGTGCCCGAACCGAAAAATTTACTTCCTTTTCAACAGCTACTGTAGGTATTATTTCGGGCTGCGTTATTGCTTTTGCAATAGTTGGTTTCCTGTTTGTACCAAACTTAAGGGCTATCCCGGCACGAACAGTATAGAAGGACCATGATTCTACTTTACGTGGTTCATGACCAAAGTCTGTAAGAAAAGATACAAATGGCGAAAGACTCATTTGGGTGCGGCTTGTGGCTGCGGAAACTGGAATATCTATTCCGGCACCTACCTGGCCTGATAGACCGACTTTATTTATATCACTCCAATCACCTTCTGTATCCGCTTGCTTTTCCTGGGTATAACTAAATGATTTAGACGTATTAAAATTTAACGTAGGCCCTGCGAATACATAAAATGCATTAGCAAAAGGTGCTACCCGTAAACTTGGTTCAATAGTAACATAACTGATGTTGGTTGATAAAGTTGCGGGGCAATCACAAGGCGCCATTACGCCATCAAATTTTCCGCCGCGGTTATCGTATGCTACGTTTAACATACCGCCCCACACTCTATTGGGCCGGTACTCTGTCAACAAGGAAATGTAAGGCTTAATGCCATCTCCTTTATGAAAAGCTGTCGGGACTGTCTTGCTATTGTTTAGCATTTGGGTTGTACCACGATACGAATTAAAATTTGCCGCTCCTGATGCACCAAACCACCATGTGGGTTGTAATCCTTTTAGTTTTTGTGTATTGCCGGATATGCCTGCAAAAATTAAGATTAAAAATATAGTGGCAAACTTTGGTTTTGCTGTATGATATTGTAACATAATCGCTTTTTTAAAAATTGATTTTATTGTTTTCATTTTACTTTGATAAATCCCAGCCTTTGGACGGGATAAAAATTGCTGGCTTTTAAACCAGCATTTTATTTTAATTAGGTACGTTAATAGTTGTGTTTACCAAGGTGACTGAAGCATTTAAAGAAAGTGCCCTGCCATTTAATACTGTTTGTACAGCATTTCCGGCAGTAGAGAAAGTAACGCCGGCTGAAGCAAGGATGTTTCCAACCATTACACCGCCCCCAGCTCCGTTAATAGTGGCTGCACTGCCTACATGCCAAAATACATTTTTAGGTAAGGCTCCGTTTATCATTACAACGCTTCGTGCACCTGAAGGACCCGCAACACCCACTGTTAGCCCGGCTGCTGTCTGGAAAATCCATACAGCATTCGGATCGCCCATAGCGTCCAGCGTAAGATTTCCGTTCGTTATATCAAAAGTGCCACTTGCTGATTTATAGATGCCAGGTGCTAAGGTTAGTCCACCTAATTCGCCGGCACCGGGGTCAGTACCTCCTGGTTTTGAAGCAGGAGAAATACTATTATAAGCAATAATAGCATCTGCCAGCCCCTGAGTTGCAATGGCAAATGAGGTAGCCGTTCCGGGTGCAGGAGGAGCTGTATAAACTCTACCAGTTACATTTCCTACATTAAGAGGTGTTTCAGTGTAAATATCACCTGACGTGCCATCATGAAACCCGGTTATTAAAGTAGAAGCACCCGTTGTACCTATACTCCCATTATTAATTACTGTGTTTAATCCCTGGTTGGTTATACCGGCACTTCCACCAAAAATTCCAAAAAGAGAAGCACTTCCTAAAGATGGAGGCGGCACTGATGTTTGCAGGGTAGTAAAACTCCACACATAATCAGTTACAAGTGCATTACCTGCAAGATCTTTTGACCCTGTAGTAATAGTAGCTGTATAAGTAGTATTAGATGCAAGATTGATTGACGGAGAAAAAGTAGCTGTTGTGCCGGCATATGTCACTATGCCTAAAACCGCCGTAGCTCCATTTTTTAGAATAAACGTTGTGGAGTTAATAGTCAAAGGATCCATCACTTCACTGAAAGTCGCGGTAATATTTTTATCAAGTGCAACACCGGTAGCACCGTTATTTGGATCTGTAGAAATTACAGTTGGTGGGGTAAGGTCAGTAACAACCGCTGTAGTAAAGCTCCACACATAATCATTTACAAGCGCATTCCCTGAAAGATCTTTTGATCCTGTTGTAATGGTAGCTGTATAAATGGTATTAGAAACAAGATTAGCTAAAGGAGAAAAAGTAGCGGTTGTGCCTGCGTATGTTACCGTGCCTGAAACTTCCGTTGTTCCCGCCTTTAAAGTAAAACTTGCTGTTGTAATTGTTGTGGGATCCATTGCTTCACTGAAAGTCGCAGTAATTTGTTTATCGAGTGCAACATCGATGGCAACATTTAATGGATCAGTAGAAATTACTGTTGGTGGCGTAACATCAGGTATAGCACCTGTAGTGAAATTCCACACATAATTATTTACCAATGCATTGCCAGCAGGATCTTTAGCACCTGTGGTTATAGTACCCGTGTACCTGGTATTGGGTTCCAAATCACTCGAAGGAGTAAAAGTAGCCGTTGTACCTGAATAAGATACCGTGCCTGAAACCGGCGTTGTGCCCTGGGGTTACTGTAACCGTTGTGGTGTTGATCGTTGTTGGATCCATCACCTCGTTAAAAGTAGCCTGAATAGTTGTGTTGACACTTCTTCCGAGAGTATTATCTTCAGGAGTAGCTGAAACTACTATAGGGCAAACGCCTACAACGCCTGCATCCTCGGTAACTTTTTTACACCCGGCTGCAAATACGACCAGTAGAAATAACCCGAACCATTTGTTGTTGAAAATTCTGGAACCCTTATATAAGTGTAATAAGGCATCCCCGGTAAAGAGAAAAATGTTTTTCATATTTGGATTTTAAAATGTAATTACCCGTGTATGTAGTTTTTAAGACAGGGGAATGAACGAGGTAAAACTATCTGAAGATTTTTAAGAAGTGTTACACTATTGTAGAAATATGTTACATCTTTCACACATTCAATATGCACCTTCGTGTTTCGCGACTTGAGAAAGATGGCTAAGCCGGTGACTTTTTAAAATTATTATTGGATAATGAGCGGCAGTGCTTTATAAAGTTTTGAGGATATTTCTGTAAGACTTTAATATATGCTTAGCAAAACAATTAATTCTTTTACCCCGTTCAATTGTAGCCCAACAGTTTGTTTTATTAGCTTAAATATTTTCATTACACTAAGTATAAAATGAATTAAGGTTTGGTATTGTCTCTTTTGAAACTTAATGCTAAATGAACGCAGCAATTTTAAAAAAACTAAGGATGGTGCTATTTAAAGAAATCCCGAACTTTTGCTATCATTTGGGGATCTGTGAGTTGTTCAGCGCTATCAATGGTAATTTTCTTGCTATTAAATTGTGCATCTCCCTGCAGGTGATTTTGAAATTGTTCCTGTGATTTGCCGGGGCCAAAAATCAATATCTCATCATAATTTAACAAGCGGCTCGAAACGGATTTAAAATATTTAAGACTACCGGATTGTTTAGCATTATTCATGGAATGCTCACTGCCGCCACCCTGATTTTCACTTCCTTTTATTTTCTCTTGAATTGTAAAATCACCATTTTCATTTTCTGAAGTATTGGTAATGATTATTGCTTTTTGGTTATCGATCCAAACACCTGCATTTTGCTTTTTATTGCTTTGTTTCATATGATTGTATGTTTAAATGAATATAAATATTTTCCACTGTTGCTTTCAACATTTCAAGCTTCATTTTTCTGGCAATTTCTTTCTTTGGATCGCTTAGTCATTTTCTGTCTCGCAAAATAGCCTGCAATTCCTCTCCTTTTACAAGACTTCCCTGTCGCATTTTTTTTAAGCATCATTTGGGAATTAAGGTTCACATCTTAATGCTGGTTTCTGCAGTATGTTATTGATTAAACAACATATAAAGGTGAACCTTTTTAATGATAAATCTGACTCAAATTGATAGGATAAACGAGCACCCTACTGTATAATGTTTCTGTACAATGAAACAAGATAATCGCATTGAGGGGCTACACGTTGTGCATCTTTAAATTAAATCACTATAGCTTTATAATTACTTTTGGCTAATTCAATTTCCTTTTCTAACAATTCACCGCTGAGTACAAGCGTCTCCTTATTCAATTGACAGAAGTTCGAATCAATCGCTAATATAAAATCAATAAGTTGCAGAATTGATGGGAAACGTAAAGAAATTTTTTGCATAAATAAATTTATTACTGGCTTACAAGGCTTGTCAACTGCTTATGATGTTCAGTTGCCAGGTGAATTATCCTGGTCAGGATATTTTCTAATTCCTGCACATTGGCGGGCTTTTGAAATATTTCTTTAATGCCAGCCTCGTCAAGTTTAATCTTAGTAGCAGGGGTTATACTTCCTGAATAGATTACAACCCATATTCCGCGAAAACGTTCCTCAGCATTTAAGGTCCTTGCTAATTCCAATCCATCAATTCCAGGCAAATGCAAATCGGAAACAACCAAATCAGGCAGTTCGTGGTTGGCAAGTGTTGCCAAATGACACAATGCAGCTTTTCCATCAGAGCAAAAAGAGTAGTCCGAAGACTTTAGTTGTTCAAGAATATCACGCATCAATTCTTCATCTTCCTTATCATCATCAACAAACAAAATCTTTGGGCCCATACGGATGATTAAGACATAAAAGTATCTTAATGAAGATTCTAAAGTGTTACACAATTACAGGAATAATTTACATCATTCACACATTTTTCAATGTTGTAGGCCGTTTATGCCTCAGTTGTTTAAAGTGAGATGGAGTGTAACCTGTGACCTTTTTAAATTGGGTAGATAAATGAGCCACACTGCTGTAATGAAGTTTCAATGCAATTTCAGTAAGATTCAATTCCTCGTTCACAATTAATTCTTTTACCCTTTCAATTTTTTGTGAGATAATAAATTTCTGAATTGGAATACCTTCCACTTCTGAGAAAAGATTGGCGATATAAGTATAATCGTACTGAAGCTTTTTACTGAGGTATTCTGAATAATTTAAGATGGCTAAGCCGGTGACTTTTTAAAATTATTATTGGATAATGAGCGGCAGTGCTTTATAAAGTTTTGAGGATATTTCTGTAAGACTTTAATATATGCTTAGCAAAACAATTAATTCTTTTACCCCGTTCAATTGTAGCCCAACAGTTTGTTTTATTAGCTTAAATATTTTCATTACACTAAGTATAAAATGAATTAAGGTTTGGTATTGTCTCTTTTGAAACTTAATGCTAAATGAACGCAGCAATTTTAAAAAAACTAAGGATGGTGCTATTTAAAGAAATCCCGAACTTTTGCTATCATTTGGGGATCTGTGAGTTGTTCAGCGCTATCAATGGTAATTTTCTTGCTATTAAATTGTGCATCTCCCTGCAGGTGATTTTGAAATTGTTCCTGTGATTTGCCGGGGCCAAAAATCAATATCTCATCATAATTTAACAAGCGGCTCGAAACGGATTTAAAATATTTAAGACTACCGGATTGTTTAGCATTATTCATGGAATGCTCACTGCCGCCACCCTGATTTTCACTTCCTTTTATTTTCTCTTGAATTGTAAAATCACCATTTTCATTTTCTGAAGTATTGGTAATGATTATTGCTTTTTGGTTATCGATCCAAACACCTGCATTTTGCTTTTTATTGCTTTGTTTCATATGATTGTATGTTTAAATGAATATAAATATTTTCCACTGTTGCTTTCAACATTTCAAGCTTCATTTTTCTGGCAATTTCTTTCTTTGGATCGCTTAGTCATTTTCTGTCTCGCAAAATAGCCTGCAATTCCTCTCCTTTTACAAGACTTCCCTGTCGCATTTTTTTTAAGCATCATTTGGGAATTAAGGTTCACATCTTAATGCTGGTTTCTGCAGTATGTTATTGATTAAACAACATATAAAGGTGAACCTTTTTAATGATAAATCTGACTCAAATTGATAGGATAAACGAGCACCCTACTGTATAATGTTTCTGTACAATGAAACAAGATAATCGCATTGAGGGGCTACACGTTGTGCATCTTTAAATTAAATCACTATAGCTTTATAATTACTTTTGGCTAATTCAATTTCCTTTTCTAACAATTCACCGCTGAGTACAAGCGTCTCCTTATTCAATTGACAGAAGTTCGAATCAATCGCTAATATAAAATCAATAAGTTGCAGAATTGATGGGAAACGTAAAGAAATTTTTTGCATAAATAAATTTATTACTGGCTTACAAGGCTTGTCAACTGCTTATGATGTTCAGTTGCCAGGTGAATTATCCTGGTCAGGATATTTTCTAATTCCTGCACATTGGCGGGCTTTTGAAATATTTCTTTAATGCCAGCCTCGTCAAGTTTAATCTTAGTAGCAGGGGTTATACTTCCTGAATAGATTACAACCCATATTCCGCGAAAACGTTCCTCAGCATTTAAGGTCCTTGCTAATTCCAATCCATCAATTCCAGGCAAATGCAAATCGGAAACAACCAAATCAGGCAGTTCGTGGTTGGCAAGTGTTGCCAAATGACACAATGCAGCTTTTCCATCAGAGCAAAAAGAGTAGTCCGAAGACTTTAGTTGTTCAAGAATATCACGCATCAATTCTTCATCTTCCTTATCATCATCAACAAACAAAATCTTTGGGCCCATACGGATGATTAAGACATAAAAGTATCTTAATGAAGATTCTAAAGTGTTACACAATTACAGGAATAATTTACATCATTCACACATTTTTCAATGTTGTAGGCCGTTTATGCCTCAGTTGTTTAAAGTGAGATGGAGTGTAACCTGTGACCTTTTTAAATTGGGTAGATAAATGAGCCACACTGCTGTAATGAAGTTTCAATGCAATTTCAGTAAGATTCAATTCCTCGTTCACAATTAATTCTTTTACCCTTTCAATTTTTTGTGAGATAATAAATTTCTGAATTGGAATACCTTCCACTTCTGAGAAAAGATTGGCGATATAAGTATAATCGTACTGAAGCTTTTTACTGAGGTATTCTGAATAATTTGTTTGTAGTTGCTCATTTGAATAATGAACCAATTCTACAACAGCATTTTTTATTTTTTCAATCAGCTTGCTTTTCTTTTCATTTATTGAGGTAAGCCCTGCTACGTTATTCTCCGTTTGTTCGGTTACATCTCTCATAACACCTATCATCCGGAAGGCCTTACCATCAAGACTTCTAAAGATATTAGCCTTGTTAAATACCTTAGCGATGGAGCCATCTGTCCTGATATACCGGTAGGTATGTTGCCATTTGGCGGCAGCCGATTCAATTGCATAATCTAATCCCTTTTTAACAACTTCCTTATCATCGGAGTGTAGGTGATTGCTCCAATCTGCTATATTTCCTTTATTATTTTGCATGGTATAACCAAAACATTCTTCAAACCCTTCGCCTATAAATACTTCATTGGTCAATAGGTTCCAGTCCCATACTATATCACAGGAGAGATTAGCCGGCAGGAGCAATTTTTCACTGTCCCCTTTTGAATAGTTGTTTGCTCCTCCAGTTTATTTTCCAGTTCCTGCAACTTGCTTATATCATGTATTGCGCCTATCAACCGAATGGCTTTACCGTGTTCGTCTCTTACAATACTTGCCCGGCTGGTAGTAGTAGCTACAGAACCATCGTAGCGTTTAAACATAAAAGCATCATTCCAACTTTTGTCAACGGAGGAAAGTGTTTTTAATAATTTTTTTTCAACAGTATCTTTTTCTTCCGGGAGAAGGCAGCCGATGAAATTTTTAAAATTCACTGTATTGTTTTGGACTCTATAACCAAAAACTTCCTCGACACTATCGCCTACATAAATTTCCCCTGAAGCTATATCCCAGTCCCACATTACATCGTAAGAAGTTTTAGCTATGTATTTTATCCATTCGTTATTTTCTGCCAGCCTGGCGTCTGCTTTGCCCTGCGCCACTATAATATTCGCGGCAACTATTTTTTCTTTTTTTGTATCAACAATTTTTTGTTTTGATTTGGCCAGAATAATATTTTCAGCTACAGTTTTTTCCTTCTTAACGTCAATTTCTTTTTGTTTAGATTTAGCAAGAACAATATTATCAGCAACTATTTTTTCTTTTTTAGTATCAATATTTTTTTGCCTTACGATGCTTTGGCTCCTATCCGAAATAGTGGTTATTGCTTTTTCAATTCCATCCTCATCCATAAAAACTGCGGAAGTAATTTCACAAGGAAATGGCTTGCCGTTTTTTTTAATGGCTGTTACCAATGCTGTGGATTGGCCCTTCGCAGTTCTTTGCTTAAGCATCTTTTTAAAGCTGCTTTCATTTATATCGAAAATGGCTGCCCTGTCTTTGGTTATTAATTCATTTTTAGAATAACCCAGGAGTTTGCTTGCTGCATTGTTGGCTATTAATATTTTCCCGGTGCTGACAGTAATTATAATGTTTGCTTGTGCAGCATTATCAAAGGCAAGGTGACGAAGATTTTCGTCTGCTGATAAAGCCGTATACTTGTTAAAAATGCCGGGCTTTTTTTTTGGTTGGTTTTTCGGGATGTTGCCCATCATTAAAGTTATGTCTAAACTCATTAGCGTTTTGATATTAGTCAAACATTTTCAATTGGTTATGATTTAGTTCTTTGAAATATTGTTTTTGAGTTTGTTGGAATAGCTGATTTATGGGCATTCTTTCAAAAATGGAGATGCTTAAAAT
>MWVW01000304.1_pt1 | contig 11510 bp, 8 predicted proteins | sample 1047191 | NCBI WGS metagenome assembly MWVW01 (sample SAMN06349985, study PRJNA376086) | soil metagenome | isolation source: MtG22-5 sample Antarctic (ecotone) | place: Antarctica
GTACAGGTGATGCTTACATGGCTCGTCTTAATTATGCATTCAAACAACGATACTTGCTAACAGCTTCTTTTCGTAGAGATGGGTATTCGGCATTTGGCTTGGAAAATCCACGGGCCGATTTTCCTGCGAGGGTTTTGCCCCTAATGATATTTTAAGCTGGCATAGCATTGAAGCCGGAATAAAACCTACTATTAGCAGTGATGACCAGGTAAGTACAGGTGATGCTTACATGGCTCGTCTTAATTATGCATTCAAACAACGATACTTGCTAACAGCTTCTTTTCGTAGAGATGGGTATTCGGCATTTGGCTTGGAAAATCCACGGGCCGATTTTCCTGCAATAGCGTTGGGATGGGTTTTTTCCAAAGAAAAATTCCTGACTTCAAATTGGCTGGATTATGGTAAACTGCGTTTATCCTATGGTTTAAATGGTAACCGCGATATCGGTAGATACCTGGCACTGTCAGAGTTAAGTACCAATAAATATCAGTATGTAAAACCAGATGGCACTTTAATTTTACTTACTGGTGTATCCATAGGCCGTTTGCAAAATCCAGGGCTTAAATGGGAAAGAACAGCCTCTCTAAATTTAGGGCTTGATTTTTCAATTCTTAAGGATAGAATCGGCGGTTCTATCGATGTTTATAAAAAATCAACTAAAGATTTATTGATTTCCCGGACAATTCCTGATGTTACAGGATTTGATGAAATTTTAACCAATCTGGGTGAAGTGCAAAATAAAGGTTTTGAATTAAGTCTGAACAGCCTAAACTTTAAAAGTAGAAATCTCGCCTGGAGAACAACAATAAATTTTTCACTAAACAGAAACCAAATCAAACACCTATATGGACCTGTGGATTTGTTTGACGCCACAGGTAAAGTTATTGGCCAGGTAGAGCGGGATGATACTTCGAATAGGTGGTTTTTAGGGCATGATATTAACGAATTCTGGGATTTAAAAGTATTGGGAGTTTGGCAAGAAAAGGATTCTGCTGAAGCTGCAAGATATGGTGTTCGTCCCGGCGATTTTAGAATACAGGATGTCAATGGAGATGGAAAGTATTCTGATGCGGACAGACAATTTATTGGACATAGAAATCCCAGATTCCAGTGGACATTAAGGAATGAATTTACCCTTTTCAAGAATTTTGATTTTTCATTTATGCTTTATTCCAATTGGGGTAATCTATCATCTTTTGACCAGGCTAAAAATAATAGTGGATTTCTGGATAGGCAGAATTCTTATAAATTTCCTTATTGGACAAAGGAGAATCCTATAAATGATTATGCAAGGCTTTATTCAAGTAACGGTGGAGCTGTTTTTAACGTGTATAGAAAATCATCATTTATCCGGTTAAGTACAGTAGCGCTTTCGTATACCTTACCCTCTCATATTGTCCGCAAGGCAAAATTTGAAAGCATGAAAGTATATGTAAATGTAAATAATGCAGGTATATACCAGCCCGACTGGACATTTTGGGACGTAGAGTATGGGAATACACCACCCCCAAGATATTTTTCATTAGGTGTGAATATTACCCTTTAAAACTTTTAAAAAGACTAACATGAAATTTTTTATAAAAATCACAATAATTTTTTTCATTACTATAACACTAAGTGGAATTATAAGTTGCTCAAAAGATTGGCTAAAACCTGAGCCTCTTTCATTTTACGAACCAAATGCTTTTGTTGATCCTTCAGTAATGAAAGCAGCATTGGCCGCTTGTGCAAGGAATGTTAGGTTAGAATATTATGGAGATAATCCACCTATTTTAACTGAAATGTTATTTTCTGAAGTATCGGTAGAAGGAACGACTGATAAATCAGGACCTGCCCAGGATCTGAACGTGGCCATTACACCTGATAATGTTATGTTCAACGATGCAGATCATAATAAAATATTTTTTTATTGGTTTGAAGCATACCGGGGTATTAAATATGCCAACACTGTCATCTCCAGGATTGATGATGCAACTTTTTCTTCACCAACAGAACGGAATGCAGTTCTTGGAGCTGCTTATTTTCATAGAGCATTACGTTATTACCGCTTGACGCATCAATTCGGAGATGTTCCGGTAGTAATGAAAGAAATTAATTCTGTAAAACTCAATTTTTATTCAACGAAAAGGGAAGTGATACTTCAAAGAATGAAGGAAGACCTGGATTCTGCACAGGTATGGGTTCCGGCCGCACCCAACAGGGGCGAAGTTACTAAAGGTGCTGTTAGCCACCTACTAACAAAAATAAATTTGGCCTTGGGTAAGTTTGATGATGCGATTGTTTCAGCCAATAACATTATTAAGGGAAGCACTCATGGCCTGCAGAAAATACCATTCGGAACTACACCCCCTCCTTTTATTATAGAACCTAATTCGGTAAATCCAAAATTATTGCCAAATAATGTAATATGGGATCTGCATAGACCCGAAAATAAATCACTTGGTTCGAATCGGGAAGCTCTTTACCTGGTTATAGACAGGTTTGGAGAAGGGGGTTATGACGGTGGTTTGAGGATAATGCGGCAGGCTGTGCCATTGTGGGGCACTAACATAACTACTCCAACAACTAAAAAAGGCACAAATGATAATATAACGGCATCATTGAGTTTTAAGCAATCGAATTTTGTAGGCAGGGGCATCGGCAGGTGTCGGGCCACGCCATATAGTTATAATGATATATGGACGGACACAGTTGATTTAAGACATTCGAGGAAGGCTGGAAACTGGACAAATATGGAAGACCTTCTTTATAATGAGCAGGCTTTAAAAACTACAAATGATCCATGGTATCTCAAGCGTTTGCAATTGATAAATGCAGCAGGAGACCTATTATGTACAGATACTATCCGTAGCTGGTACCCATGGCCCAATTATAAACTGTTTATACCCGATGTTGAAAATTCTCCAATGCAGGGAGGACACAGTGATTGGTACGTATTTAGAACAGCAGAAACATATTTACTTAGAGCAGAGGCCTATTTTTGGAAAGGCGACCTTGTCAATGCGGCAAAAGATATTAATGAAGTTAGGACCCGTGCTGGAGCTCCAGTTATAACATCTGCTCAGGTCAACATTGGGATGATCCTTGACGAAAGAGCCAGAGAGCTTTTTTACGAAGAGCCACGCAAAACAGAACTTACCCGCATTGCTTATATTTTAGCAAAGACTGGGATACCTGCATATAATGGTAAAGTATATAACCTTGCAAACTTCTCTGACGATAATTTCTTTTATGACCGTATAATGGAAAAAAACATTTTTTATAAAAGAGGTATTCGTACTAATTATGGGAATGTTTATACGATGAGCCCTTTCCATGTTCTTTGGCCGGTTCCCACTTCATCTATTCAAGCCAACCCCAATGGACGCATTAATCAAAATAAAGGGTATACTGGTTATGGATTAAATGTGCCGCCTCTTGATAAAATTCCATGATATTCAAATCAGTGACAAAAAAATATTTGTCTTAAGTAAAAATCAATACTACATGACTGACCAATTTTTTTCAAACAGCAGGAGAGTTTTTTTGAAGAATACAGTAAAGACAACAGCAGGCGTTGTAGCATTAGCTCATATTCCTTCCATTGTACGTGCCGGTTTCCCAACGATCGTACCGGCTTCCGTGTTTGGTAAGCATGCACCAAGTAATAAAATCAATATTGGTCAAATTGGTTGCGGTCGCATAGCCCGTACACACGATCTTACAGAAACATTCAAATATGATGTAGCCCGTATTATGGCTGTAGCCGATGTAGACAAACTTCGTTTGCAAAGTGGCAAGAAACTTATAGAAGGATGGTATGCAAAAAAAACCGGTCAGGCTAATTATATGGATGTAAAAACCTATGAAGATTATCATGCCCTGCTGGATAATAAAGATATTGACGCTGTCATGATCAGCACTCCTGATCACTGGCATGCTCAACCCGCCATGGAAGCCGCTTTGGCAGGGAAACATATTTACCTGCAAAAACCTACTTCATTGACTATTGAGGAAGGACGGCAGATGAGTGACACTGTTCGCAAATCTGGTGTAATATTTCAGTTAGGTAGCCAGCAACGTTCAAAAAACCCATGGCCTCAATTTAAACAGGCATGTGAGCTTGTAAGAAACGGAAGAATAGGCAAGCTGCATACCGTGCGCATTGGCTTGCCATCTGATCCTGCGGGTGGCAGCACTGTTGAAATGCCGGTACCCGAAAACCTTAACTACGATATGTGGCTGGGTTCTACACCTCATGTTTATTATACATTGGAACGGGTGCATTCACAGACAGAATTTGAATCCCGCCCCGGCTGGTTAAGGTTAGAACAATTTGGAGCAGGTATGATCACCGGTTGGGGCGTGCATCATATTGACATTGCACACTGGGGCATGAATACTGAATTAACAGGACCAGTAGAAGCAGAGGCTACAGCTGATTTCCCTAAAAAAGGTTTATGGAATGTACATGGAGACTATGAAGCAAAACTGAAATATGCCAACGGTGTGGACATGTATTTAAGCAGCAAAAATCCAAACGGTATCAGGTTTGAAGGAAGCGATGGATGGATATTTGTTTCAAGAGGCAATGTTGGCGTTACATCATCTGATCCTACGGCAGGGGCAAAGGAAAACAAAGCCTTCAATGCAAGCAATCCAAAAATATTGTCATCCGTTATCGGAGCAAATGAAACCCGTTTATATGACAGCCCTGAGCAGCATGGCAACTGGCTAGATTGTATTCAATCAAAAAAAGCAACTATTAGTCCCGCTGAAGTAGCACATCGCTCGTGCAGCGCCTGCCTTGTTGCACATGCTGCTATGAAAACTGAAGGGAAATTGTATTGGGATCCTAAAAAAGAAATTTTTAAAAATAACATTGAAGCCAATAAATGGTTATCACGGCCCCAGAGGTATCCTTATGGAACTAATTATGTTGTAAAAAAGAGAGTTTGATATGAGAAACTCTTTATTTATTTTCCTTTTGGTTTTTATGGCCGCATGTACCGGTACCCAAAAAATAACAAACACTCAAACCACGCAAATTAAACTGGTTACTCTCGATCCGGGCCACTTCCATGCAGCCTTAGTACACAAAACCATGTACAACGATGTTGATTCAATTGTACATGTGTATGCTCCTGATGGACCGGATTTGCAATTGCACCAGGCAAGAATCAATTCATATAATACAAGAAGTGAAAATCAAACAAGATGGAAACAGGAAGTTTACACGGGTAATGACTTCATGGAAAAAATGCTGCGTGAAAAGAAGGGGAATGTTGTAGTGATGTCCGGTAACAATCGTAAGAAAACAGAATATATTTTAAAAGCTGTAGAGGCAGGCTTTCATGTGCTGGCCGACAAACCTATGGCGATTGATAAGCGCAATTTTGAAATATTGAAGCAAGCTTTTGATGTTGCGGAAAAAAACAATGTATTGCTATACGATATCATGACGGAACGTTACGAGATCACCACGATGTTACAACGTGAGCTTTCCTTTCTTCCTGAAGTCTTTGGACTACTTGAGAAGGGGTCTGCTGATAACCCTGCCGTAACAAAAGAAAGCGTTCATCATTTTTATAAATATGTATCAGGAAGCATCCTTACACGTCCTCCCTGGTTCATGGATGTCACTCAGGAAGGAGAGGGCATTGTGGATGTCACCACACACCTTGTTGATCTTATTCAGTGGGAATGTTTTCCCGATCAGGTAATTGATTATAAAAAAGACATACAATTTAATGCAGCCCGCCGGTGGTCAACTGATATGACTGCAAGCCAGTTCAGAGCAATAACCAAACTGAGTAACTTTCCGGATTACCTGAAAAAGGATGTGGTAAATGATAGTGTGCTCAAAGTATATAGCAACGGTGAGATCAGTTATCAACTTCGGGGCATACACGCTAAGGTCTCTGTATTATGGGCTTACCAGGCACCTGAAGGAACAGGTGATACACATTACTCCATTATGCGGGGTACAAAAGCCAACCTTGTCATCAGGCAGGGAAAGGAACAAAATTATAAAGCTGCTTTGTACATTGAACCGACTAATACTGTCGCTTCATTTGAAAATATTTTAAGAGATGCATTCAAGTCTGTACAAATCAAATTTCCAGGTCTTGAATTAAAGCAAACAACAGCCGGATGGGAAGTAGTGATACCTGAAAAATATAAAGAAGGACACGAAGCGCATTTTGCACGGGTAACAGAAAAATTTCTTCAGTTTATAAAAGAAGGAAAATTACCCGTCTGGGAAGTGCCGAACATGATAGCTAAATATTATACTACCACCACAGCATTGGAACTAGCTCAGAAATCATCAACGAAACCCAGATGAATTAATATTTATGAAGAATTTTTATTTATTGGGAATATTACTAATGATGATGGCGCAACAAATAGAAGCTCAACAAATCGCAAGCTTCGAGGTTAAACTAAAGCATGCAGATACTCATATTTCCATACCGCTTCAGGCCAATCTGGATGACATCACTTTTTTACCGGATAGTGTATTGCAATTTGTAGAAGTAAAAGGAAAAAACAAGAGCCCCATTCCTTATCAAATTGAATACAGCAGTCAAAGAATTATTCATTGGATTATCGAACCATCGGCCCCTACTTTAAAAACCAGAATTTTTGAATTGATAAAAGCGAAGCCTTCATCAGTAGCTTCCACTTTGAAAGCACATGCTGATGATGGTTTCCTCACCATTAGTAATGGTACTAGAAAGCTTTTGCGTTATAATTATAAAACTATTTATCCACCTGCAGGCATTGATACTGTTTACAGGCGCAGCGGATTTATCCATCCGCTATGGTCGCCGGGAGGACAGGAGCTAACACGTATTAATGCCCCCGATCATTACCATCATTGGGGCCTGTGGAATCCATGGACGCATGTTTTATTTGAAAAGGATACTGTTGATTTTTGGAACCTGGCACGAAAGCAGGGGACAGTACGGTTTGCCAATTTTATTTCAACAACAAATGGTGCTGTATTCGCAGGTTACAAAACCTTACATGAACATGTGGTGTTTAAAAAAGCAGGAAGCGAAAAAGTTGCCATTAATGAGGTTCAATCGCTGAGGATATATAGACCTGCCAATAATCAGAATTATTATATAGCTGATATTACTATACAAATGAATTGTGCTACAGAAAGTCCTGTGCTGTTACTTGAGTACCGCTATGGTGGATTAGGTATACGTGCAACAGAGGAGTGGCATAAAGATAACAGCGAGGTAATTACATCGGAAGGTAAAAACCGCAAAGAGGCGGATGGCAGCACAGCAAGATGGTGCATGGTTCAGGGGGCTGCAAACAATGACCATGCAGGTTTGATAATGATGTCTTATCCGACCAATTATAATTATCCTGAGCCTTTAAGAGTTTGGCCGGAGAATATGAATAACCGCGGAGATGTGTTTATTAATTTTTCACCTACAAAAAACCGAAACTGGATGCTTACACCCGGGAATGATTATGTACTGAAGTATCGCCTGATTGTATTTAATGATAAATTTTCAAAAGAAAAAGCAGAGACAGCCTGGCAAAATTTTGCAGAGGCCCCGGTTATCCTCATCAAAAAAAATCAGAAATAATAATTTTTAACGTGATAGTTTAATTATGAATAATATTAATAAAATAATACTTCTCATTTTTCTCCTGGTATTTTCTGTAACCCATGCTTATACACAAAATAATTTCAACTGGAAAAAAGTAAAAGTATTGGTTTATACAAAAAATGGAAAAGGATATGTACACGATAACATTCCGAGCGCAGTAGCGGCTATTCAAAAATTAGGTAAACAACATGGATTTATTGTTGACACTTCTGCCAACCCTGCTGTAATGACAGAACAAAATCTGAAACAATACACAATGCTGATATTTCCAAGTACTAATAACGATGTATTTGATATCGATGCCCAGCGTCTTGCATTCAGGCGTTATATACAAGCCGGCGGGGGCTTTGTTGGGATACATTCTGTAACGGGAACTGAACGCAACTGGAAATGGTTTAAAATGATGATGGGTGGCAGTTTTGCCTGGCACGCAAAGTTTCAAAAATTTACTATTCGGGTTATTGATCCTGCGCATCCTTCTATACAGGGCTTGCCTAAGGTTTGGGAAAAAGAAGATGAATTTTATTTTGCAAAAGAATTATATCCCGGAACAAAAATAATTTTAGTCAACGATGTTTCCACTTTGAATACAGCAGACACAACACAAAAGAATCTCATTATGAAACATGCAGGAACTTTTGCTGAATTATACCCTGCATGCTGGACAAATGATTTTGATGGTGGTCATACCTGGTTTACCACTTTAGGACATCATAAAAAAGATTACACGGATCCAATTTATATTCAGCATATTCTACAGGGAATCAGATTTGTGGCAAGCCAGGTCAAAAAAATTGATTTCAATAAAGCGTATGCAGATTCAAGGGATACACCGGTACGATATTAAAAATGAATTTGAACATTAAAATAACCCTACAGATAGAGTGTATTTATTAAAATATATTATTGCTATTATGCTATTCATGAGTTTTACTTTCTTTAGTGAAGCGCAAAAATCTAAAGCATGGGTTAGCCTGTTTAATGGTAAGGACCTGAGCGGTTGGAAACAGCTAAATGGGAAAGCAAAATACGAAACAAAAAATAATGAAATAATCGGTACTACCGTTTCTAATGAACCCAATTCTTTCCTGGCTACTGAAAAAGAATATGGGGATTTTATCCTTGAATTGGAATTACTTGTGGACAATTCTATGAATTCAGGTGTTCAGTTCCGGAGCCTGAGTTATCCTGAATATGAAAACGGTCGTGTACATGGTTACCAGGTAGAAGTTGATCCATCAGCAAGAGGATGGAGCGGCGGCTTGTATGATGAAGCAAGAAGAGGCTGGTTGTACAATATGGAATTAAATCCGCAGGGGAAAAAAGCTTTAAAAAATAATCAATGGAACAAATATCGCATTGAGTGTATTGGCAATACAATCCGTACGTGGATAAACAATATACCCACTTCTCATCTTATAGATGCCGAAACGGCTAAAGGCTTTATTGCATTGCAGGTGCATAGTATTTCAAAAAAAGAACAGCCCGGTAAGCAAATTCGCTGGCGGAATATTCGCATTCAGACAATTAACCTTAAACCTTCACCTTACGATTCAATTTTTGTGGTCAATACGGTTTCCAATTTCCTTTCACCACAGGAAAAGAAAAATGGCTATTCATTATTTTGGGATGGGAAAACAACAAATGGCTGGAGAGGCGCATACAAAGTAAAATTTCCTGAAAAAGGCTGGAGCATAAAGGATGGCGTACTATCCGTACAAAAATCAGCAGGTAAAGAATCTGCTCATGGAGGTGATATAGTAACACAAAAACAATTCAGCTCATTTGAATTAAAATTTGATTTTAAGCTCACTGAAGGCGCCAACAGCGGCATTAAATATTTTGTTACGGAAAAGGAAAATAATCAGGGTTCTGCCATTGGTCTTGAATACCAGATATTGGATGACGACAATCACCCCGATGCTAAAATGGGAGTTAACAACAACCGCACTTTAGCATCTTTATATGATCTCATTTCATCAGAAAAAATTCCTGCTACAAGAAAAAAAATTGGTGAGTGGAACCAGGGAATCATCAGGGTGTTTCCGGATAAAAAAGTGGAACATTGGTTGAACGGCTTCAAGGTGGTGGAATACCACCGGGGCTCTCAACAATTTCTGGAGCTGGTTTCAAAAAGCAAATACAAAAACTGGCCAAACTTTGGAATGGCAAAAGAAGGTAGAATTTTATTACAGGACCATGGTGACCAGGTTTCTTTCAGAAGCATTAAAATACGGCAATGGTAACAGGTAAGTGTTGACAGATGACAGGGAGAACTACTAACGACAAACAATAAAGTATAAAATTATTATGTCTCAGTCACGTCGTGAATTTATAAAACATGCAGCCATTACTTCAGCAGGAGTGTATGTAGGCGCAAACGCTTTCAGTGCTAAAAGCTATAGCAATATTATCGGTGCTAATGAGCGGGTAAGGTTAGGTGTTGTAGGTTTTTCAGATCGCTTCAGGCAATCCCTTTTCCCATCATTTCTCAATCATTATAAGGAATTGAATTTTGATATTATCGCTGTATCCGATTTGTGGAAACTGAGGCGTGAAGAAGGACGAAGTTTTTTGAAAGAAAAACTGGCACACGATGTAACAGCATGTATTAATAATGACGAATTATATAACATTAAAAATCTTGAAGGCGTTATCATCAGTACTGCAGATTTTCAACATGCATTGCATGCTATTGAGGCGGTTAAAGCAAAATGTGATGCTTATGTGGAAAAACCTTTTGCAGAAACAATGGAAGACAATCGTGCAGCACTAAAGGCAATTAAAGCCTCTGACAGGGTTATCCAGATTGGATCTCAACGAAGAAGTGGAGATAATTATACTGCTGCTGCAGAATTTATTAAGACGGGTAAATTTGGACCAATCACTATGGTTGAATTAACCTGGAATGTAAACCAGCCGGGTCGGTGGAGAAGACCGGCATTGGTAGCAGCATGTAAAGAAGAAGATACGGATTGGAAAAGATTTTTGATGAACCGTCCGTACGAACCATGGGATCCACGCAAATACCTGGAATATCGTTTGTTCTGGCCTTATTCATCCGGGATGCCCGGGCAGTGGATGAGCCACCAAATAGACACAGTGCATTGGTTCAGTGGTCTGCCTCATCCAAGAAGTGTTGTGGCTAATGGTGGTATTTATATGTGGAAAGATGGAAGAAAAAACTGGGACACAACTACTGCAGTTTTTGATTATGGTTCTCAAGGGGACGCCGGCACTGGTTTCCAGGTTACTTTTAGTTCGCGTATGCACAACGGTGATGAAAGACCTGCAGAAATTTATTACTCTAATGGCGGAGAACTAAATCTCATCACCAATAAGGTTTCAGCAAGGGGTGGTTTAAAAGAAAATCTTGCCTCTGCTATGAATATGAAGCCAAACCTTTTGCCTGAATTGTCATTATCGGATACTACAGCCAGAGTAGTTGCATCAGCAAATACAGGAGCTGATGTATTAACCAGTAATCATATGCGCAACTTTATGGAATGTGTACGCAACCGCAAACAAACAAATGCTCCGGTGGAAGTTGGATATGCTCATTCTGTTGCCTGTATAATGACAAATGCAGCAGTTCGTACAGGCGCTAAAGTAACTTTTGATGAACGAAGGCAGGAAGTGATTGCTGATGGCAAGGTGTTTAAGTATTGAGGTTCTATTTCTGGTAAAGCAGTTTCTTAGACTTGTTAGGAATAGTTCTTTTTAATTTTATGATATGTTGCAATTTTTTCCTTTTAGTATCTCTTTTTTGGTTATAATAAATCTGTTTTTATTTTATCCTATACAAAATAAAGAACATGAAGTTTATACTATAACCGGCAATGCGCAAGGGACAACATATCAGATTACCTATCTTCAAAATGATGAAGTAGTTGTAAA